>R17__coassemble_247_pt1 | contig 34528 bp, 28 predicted proteins | sample R17__metabat2_low_PE_029 | metagenome-assembled genome bin R17
TCATTGTGACGAATGACGCATATGAATCTATATTTTGCAGCAGCATCTTGCTGCACCGAATAAAGACTCCGTGCAGGAAGCCCTTCACGCCGCGTGTCTCTGCGAGAATATTCCTCTTCGCCTGCGTACGATTCCTGCGAAGATAATCCGTATGAATATACAGATACATATTCTCGGTATCAATCACATCTTCCGGATAGTCCGCTTCCTGTGACAGAATGATGCTCCGAACCCGATGACCGTCCCAGATCCCGAAGGTGACTGCATAGGCACAGTTCTCAGCAGAATAACGATAGATCTTATCGAGCTGCTCCAACTGATATCCGCACTCCGGCAGCACCTGAAGTACCTGCGCTCCTCCGATAGCATCCTCTGCCAAAAGCAGCCACTTATCGGAAGGAAGTACGTGAATATCCGGAATATCCACCATGTTCAGGCATAGCTCCCGTCCCTTTCTCGTCAAAGGATACCGAACACCATTCGCATTCGCGATCCAGTAAGAACAGTTCTCCACATTCTTACCGGACAAGGTGATATATAAGTAGATATGCTCCCAGCGAATCTTCTCTACCGAGATCACATCCTCTATTCTTCTTTGATACTTCATCCTTCTATACCTCGTATCCATCGTTCTGCAAGCCGGGAAGTTCCGCAATCCGCCAGTACTCCCAGACAAACAGCCGCCAGCAGGCAACAGAGCAGATAACTGCCATCAGACATCGGATTCTCTGCCAACAATATCATCGGAACTCTCTGTATCATATAAATTCCAAAAAGATGTCTCCCAAGCCAGGTGAAGACTCTGCTCCTGATCTTAATTCTGCCAAGAATCCATATCAAAGTAAAGGCAAACAGTACTGCAGCAAGCTGATATACCACAATACATTCTCGCCCTGCATAACACAATCCCCAAAGAAGACCTCCCACGCATAAGGTCCCCGCATTCCGAAGCATATGTCCTGACAACCAACGATTCCATTCACACCGAAAGACGGAGAATGCCATTCCTGCTGTATACACGAAAATCGTGCTGTACCAGTAATCCTGCTGTAATCCCGCAAGGACTGCTGCCAAAATCATGGTCAGAAACAGATGTATGATGATCAGCCTCATCAACCCCTTCGGATCCGATGGCTTCCCTGCTGCCCAATAGGCTATCCATGTCAGGAGATAGAGCCACAGGATAACGAATATATACCAATTGCTATTGCCCGCAGACTGCCATCCTGCCAGGCAAAGAATCACATCCATCGCAGAATACTTCTCTCCGACAGCACTGCCCAGGAGTAAATAGAGGACCACAAGAAGGGCGAATCGGATCCAGGTAAAGAGCACTCTTCTGCAGGGGATAGACCTTACGTAGGCTTCCCCTTTCTTACGAATAGACTCCATGATTCCGTATCCGGAGAAGAACAGAAAGCTTACTACCAGGAATTGACCCAGATGACCATCCACCCAATGGGCCGCCGACCACAGATCATCGGAGAATGCTCGATACTGAAAGATATGCCGGAAGAAGACAAAGAGAATAAAGATACCGTTCACAGCCCTTGTAGTCTCAGGCTTCATATAATCCTGTTCGTAAGAGCCCCATTCCGGGTGAAGCAAAATCAAGCTGATCACCAAAATCAATGCTATCAGGATCATATCTCCGGGATCCTCCTTCCTATCGAATCATGCCTGTTAATCATATCATACTCTATGGGATTTGTTCCACAGGAAACTGACATGCCGAAGATCTTGCCATGAGCAAAGTATAGACAGAAGATAAGGATGTGCTTACTTCGCGCGCTCTTTTTCGTCCACTTGCCCCCCTGGGAACACAAAGAACCCGGGAAGCGAAGCCTTCTTCGTTCCCGGGTCATCAGAATATTCTCTATATCTAAATCATACTGAAGGCCGGCCAGTACTTCAGGAGAAGAACACAGGTCAAAGTCATCAGGATAATTACCATGACCGTCATCTTCCAGCCTTCCTTCAACATATATCTCGGCTCCAGACCGTATCCCACAGGGATCGCACGAATCGAGGTCGGAAGCATATAAGAGAGATTGACACCAACCGATGCGATATATACATAGGGGATCGGGTTCTCTCCAATTCCCTGTACAATGGAGATAACGATCGGCATAGCCACTGCTGCAGTAGCTGTGTTCGAAGTCACATCCGACAGGAGAAGCGTCAGGGTAATGATTACGAAGACCGTAGTCACTCCACCATTCATTCCCATATTGGATACCGCCGTACCGATGGCAGCCGCTGCTCCGGAACCATTGATCAGAGTACCTGCTGCCAGGCCACCGGCGAAGATATAGATCAGTTCCCAGACGATCTTCGTCTGTACAGTCTTCCAGCGAAGCAGGCGTCTGCCGTCATGTTTGGTAACGATAAAGGAGCCCATAGCACATATGATAAATACATAGGCAGGCTTCAATCCGGGCAGCAGTGACTGATAGAACTGTCTGGTGAAGGCAAGTACCGTTGCCAGAACAAAGAGGGCAAGAACGACCTTCTCTTCTTTGGACATCTTCGGAAGATTGGCTGCCTGCTCCTTAAAGTACTCTTTCGAATTGCCCAGAGTATCTTCTTTCTTTACATTGCGAAGCATGAACAACAGATTGGAAATGGTGAGTACCAACATGATCGGCAGGAAGTGCCATACCCAGGATACATACATATATTCCTCACCGGTCAACTGCTGAAGATAGTCTACCGTCACAAGATTCATTGCTCCACCCAGAGGAGAGGCCAGTCCGCCAAGTCCGGTTGCATAGGCAATCGTCAGCAGCAGCTTAGAGCCCTTAGGACTGTTTTTGATATCTCCTTCTCCGGCATACTTCAGCATAGCAACGGCAATCGGCGTCACTGTTGCACATACCACGGCATTGGGAAGAATCGCCGAAAGAAGCTCCGCCAGAAGGAACCAGAAGATCAGTTGCATACGAAAGCTGCTTCCCACCAGACCAAGGAAGCTTGCCGCGATTCTCTTATCCAATCCGGTCAGTTCCCAGGATACCGTCAGAATCGACGCACCCAGTAAGAGCAGGATGGTCTCAGAGGCATAGTTCGCAATTACGCTGGACATATCTGTCATCGTAATGATGGCATTCACAGCGATCGGCAGGAAAGCCGTAACCGCATAATCCACCGGACCCGTCACCCACCAGAATGCCATCCATGCCACTGTGCCAACAGCTGCACGAGATGCCAAAGTATCAAAGATGCTCACAGGGAGAAGCATACAAAACAACAACAGCAAAATCGGACCGGCCAGGATCAGGCCCCATCTCTTCTTATCCATAATCATTCCTTTCATGACTCAACCGAAGCCGTAAACTTCGATTTCGAACTATTCATAAGCAAACAATTATGAATAATAACCAGTATTCTCTTTTCTGTCAAGCCACTTTTTATGATGCATCAGGGGAGCAAAGGCTGAAAAAGGGCGCAGAAGCCCCTTCTGGGCGAATGCGCACTGGAGTGCAAATCAAAACAGACAGTAAGAGATGATCTTGCATCTCCTACCGTCTGTTTAAAAATAATATTAGAAATTATGATCTGCCCCTGCGAAAGATATGCTTCCATACACCCTGGCAGGCATAACCGCAGAAGAACAGCGCACTGACAGGCATCGGATATCCCATATAACGATAGACCCGGAAGGTCATACGCGCAGACTTCCACTTACTGCCGGACTTGCTGCCTTCCACCACACGATACTTCAGATAAGGCTCCGCGATACCGATGGCCCGCCCATACTTGCGAAGGATCTGAAGCCACATAATATAGTCCTCATGGGCGTCATCATGTCCCATGGGGAACTCCTCCGCCACCTTCTTCCGCATGAGAACAGAGGAACAATTGATACAATTCCCCATCAAAAGGGACCGATAAGTGATTTCTCTTCTTACCGGAATCCTGTGATTCCTTGGAGATCCATCCTGATTCATCAGTTCACGGCCGGTACAGCAGAGGACAACCTTCTCTCTCCGCATCACCCGGATCTGCGCTGCAAGTTTCCCCTGAATCCACCAATCATCCGAATCAAGGAATGCTACATAGTATCCTCTCGCCTCACAGACGCCGCGATTGCGGGAAGCTGCTGCTCCGGAGTTCACTTCGTTGACCAGAACCCGGACACGCGGATCCTCCCGGTACTTAAGAAGCACATCCTGCAGATCATCCGGAGACCGGTCATCGATCACGATCACCTCCAGCGTACCATCGAATTCCTGGCAGAGAGCAGAATCAATTGCCTGACAGATCGTCTCCCGGCAGCGATATGCCGGAATAATCACAGAGACCAGAGGATCAGTCATGGATTTCTTTACTTCTTTCGTCACTGCTTTCACGGGCAAGTTCCTCAGCCTTCTCCTCTTCCACCAGCTTATCCATACGTTCTGCCGCAGTCTTCTGATTGATATCCACACCCTCGGTATTCTCCTTCTGGAAGAGGATCTTGAAGGTCATAAAGAGGATACGAATATCCAGGAAGATACTGAAGTTCTCAATATAATAGAGATCCAGCTTCAGCTTGTCATAGGGGGTCGTGTTGTACTTACCATATACCTGAGCATAACCGGTCAGACCGGCCTTCACCTTCAGGCGGTAATCAAACTCCGGAATTACCTTCTTATAATCAGCAGCGATCTCCGGACGCTCCGGACGAGGACCAACCAGTGCCATATCGCCCTTCAGAATATTGAAGATCTGAGGCAGTTCATCCAGATGCAGGTTGCGGATCACATGGCCGACCGGAGTCACACGCTGATCGCCCTGAGCGCATAGACGCGCACCATCCTTCTCGGAATTCTGTGTCATACTTCGGAACTTATAGATATCGAAGATCTCACCGTTCAGTGTCAGACGCTTCTGCTTATAGAGGATCGGGCCTCCATCATAGGCCTTGATACAGATAGCAATGAGAGCCATAATCGGCAGACCGGGAATCAACATCAACAGCGAGAACACGATATCCGTGAATCTCTTAATCATCTGCTGCTCGGCCGACAGACCGCGGTTACGACAGAGCTGAAGTGCGGTATCAAAGAGGTTGATCGTCTCCGAGCTGCGCATCATAATATCAGAGATCTTCGGCACCGAATAGCAGCGAATATTCTGCTCAAAGCTGTACTTCAGAAACTTATTGCGATACTGCGAGGGAATGTCGCCGATCAGGACGGAAGGATACTGCAGCATCTTCGCCTTGATCTCCTCCACATCATAGTCAACGATACTCACCATCTCCTTGATGATATACTTATCTGATCTGGTCTCGATCTTACTTGCAATACTTCTCGGACTGCGCACGCCATAGATCAGGAGCACATCTCTCGGCGGATAGATCACCTTGTAGAGGTGCTGTGCAAGCAGAACCCACACACAGGCAGCGATCATCTGAAATCCCGTCATCCACAGGAGCGGTATCAGATGCGCTCCGAATCTCCACCTGCCGATCAGATCCAACTGAATGTAAGTCACCGCATTGACAAATAGAATCGTAAGGATCTGTGAGTAGAGCACATCAAGCACCCGAAGATAACCGACACGCAGAGCACCGAACATCCTGGCGAACAGGATGATCAGAACCGCATACATGCAGATGATTGCATAGTGTCCCCACTTAAAGTAGAGTCCGCCAATAACGCTCCTCTGGTGATAGTAAGAGAACCAGAAGTAAGCATAGATTACGGTCATGATCAGCATATCCAGTGTCGATAGCGCAAAACGTACCAGACGCTTATACTTTTCCTTCGTATCCATCGTGTTACTCATGTTACTGTCCGAACTCCTTCTCCACCAGATCGAATGCCGAAGCAATGACCTTGTCCATATCATAATAGCGGTACTCCGCCAGACGTCCGCCGAAGATCATATCCTTCTCCTGCTCAGCCAATTCCTGATACTTCTGATAGAGCTCCGAATTCCTCTGATCATTCACCGGATAGTAGGGCTCCTTGCCGGGTGTCCAGGTATCCGGATACTCTCTTGTAATCACCGTGTGCGGCTGAGTGCCATATTCAAAGTGCTTATGCTCGATCAGACGGGTGAAAGGCGTCTCCCTGTCTGTATAGTTCACAACAGCCACACCCTGATAGTTCTCTACAGGAAGTACCTCACTCTCGAATCTCAGACTGCGATACTCCAGCTTGCCATAACAGAAGTCATAGAGAGAGTCCAACGTTCCCGTGTAGAGAACCTTCTCTCCCAGACCGCGATAGTATGCACGGTTCTGATGGAAGTCCGTCTCGAGCATCACATCGCATCCCTCAAAGAGGGCATCGATCAATACATTGTATCCCCCGATCGGAATTCCCTGATAGAGATCATTGAAGTAATTGTTGTCATAGGTGAAGCGCACGGGAAGTCTGCGAATAATGAAGCTGGGAAGTTCCTTGCAGTCGCGTCCCCACTGCTTCTCTGTATATCCCTTCACAAGCTTCTCATAGATATCACGCCCTACAAGACTGATTGCCTGCTCTTCCAGGTTCTGAGGCTCGCCGGTGATCTCCTTCCGCTGCTCTTCGATCTTAGCCTTCGCCTCTGCAGGCGTGCGAACCCCCCACATCCGGTTAAAGGTATTCATATTGAAGGGCATATTATACATCTCTCCATGATAATTGGCTACCGGAGAGTTCGTATAGCGGTTGAACTCTGCCAGAGAGTTCACGAATTCCCAGACACGCTTGTCCGAAGTGTGGAAGATGTGCGCTCCATACTTATGCACATGGATACCATCCACATCCTCACAATAGATATTGCCGCCCAGATGATTGCGCTTCTCAATTACCAGACACTTCTTGCCGGCCTTATTCGCATGCCAGGCAAAAACACCGGAGAACAGACCGGCACCAACCAATACATAATCGTATCTCTTCATAATCATATTCCTCTTCATACAGACGAATCCGTCTGAACAATCATATGCGCTAAAACACTGACCGGAATTGCAGGAATCCCGGTCAGTGTCAATTGCTTGCCTGTATTATATTATGTCAGTTGCACAATGTCCATCGACAATTTATCGAAAAACTGTCAAAACACGAAATTTTCACATGATTTCACAAGAAAAACCGTGGTATTACTGAATCTTCGCGGAGATTCCCGTCTTATCATAACTGCTGTAAACCTTCGTTCCATCTTCCTTCAGCCAATAAGCACGAACGGTAAAGTAGAAGGTCGCACCGGACTTGAATCCATCCTGTGTGAAAGTCAGTACATCTCCGGTAACCTCACCGGCTCTGGACCAGGATCCGTCTGCAAGCTTATAGTATACATAATAGCCATCCGCATCTGCTGCTGCCTCCCAGGTCACAGTCGCCTGAGCCGCATCCAGAGATTCGGCCGATACCAGTACAGGGGTCTCGGGCTTCATGTTCACACTCATGCCGGTCTTGTCATAGCCGCTGTAATTCGGTTCATCGTTCACCGTTATTACCGCACGCACGGTATAGGTATAGGCGATTCCAACCTCAAGCCCGGTATCCGTATAAGCTGTTTTGGTCACATCACCAACACGAACCCACTCCGTGTCTGCTGTCTTACGATACAGACGATAGTACTCAGCCCCGGTTACCTTGCTCCAGGTTACCTTCACAGAACCCTTGCCGGTCACCTTCGCCGAGGCCAGTGTCGGAGTCTTGAGCTTCACGACGGCCGTGATTCCATCCTTATCATATCCGCTGAAGACATTCCTTCCATCTTCTTCGCGGTAGGCACGAACGGTATAAGTATAGGCTTCACCTCCGGTCAGACCGGTATCCGTATAGGAAGTCTTATCCTTGTCCACGGTTTCAATGCGAACCCATCCGCTGTCTTCCTTTCTATATATGCGGTATGCCTGTGCACCGCTGACGCTGCTCCAGGTCAGAGTAATCTTGCCGGTCGTCTTCGACTCAGCCGAGACCAGGGCAGGCGTCGACAGATTGACCGACGCACTGACACCATTCTTATCATAGGAGCTCAGCACATTCTTACCACTCGACTTCCGAAGTGCGCGCACGGTATAGATATAGGTCATGCCGGTAGGAAGTTTCGTATCCACGTAGGAGAGCTGATCTGAATCCACCGTATCGATACGCACCCAATCCGTATCCTCTGTCTTGCGGTAGATTCGGTACTGCTGTGCACCGGCAACCGCTTCCCAGCTAAGACTGATCTTATTGTAAGCCTTGGCCTTGGCCTTCAGGAGTACCGGAGTTGCAGGTACGCACATCTTGGAGATGCCATCCTCATCATACCAGCTGAACACTTCCACGGAATCTTCGACAAAGTAGGCTCGCACGGTATAGCGATAAGTCCCGCCGGTCGTCAATCCGGTATTCGTATACGAGGTATCTGTCACGTCTGCCAGACCCACCCACTTCTCATCATCGGGTCCCATACAGTAGACGCGGTACTTCTCTGCCCCCTTCACAGCCTTCCAGGTCAAAGTCTGTGACTTATAGGAAGTCGCCTCAATCGACAAAAGCTTCGGCGTTGCCGTCACAGTTCTTACGGTTACACCTGCCTCATCATAGGTGCTGAACTTCGTTGTTCCATTATAGGTCTTATAAGCTCTCACCGTGTAGGTATATTCTGTATTGTGAGACAGGCTGCCGGTATCCGAATACTTCGTTGCCGTCACATCCTTCAGCTTCTCCCAGCTTCCCCCATCCGTCTTCTTGCGATACACCCGATAGCCTTCCGCATTCGTCACAGCATCCCAGGTCACCTTCACACCTCCGGAAGATAGTGCCTTGACTGCGATATTCTGCACCTGCCCGGGATATACCGTCACCTGTGCATAAGCCCTCGTCGGACCGATCCGAAGCGTTATGGTCGCAGTTCCTGCGGCGACGCCGGTCACCTTGCCCTTACTGCTGACGGTAGCCACAGAGGTATCCGAACTGCTCCATACGATACTGCCTTCCGCTGTCGCCTCATAGGTGATCGTCTTGGACTTGCCGGCATAGATTGCCAGATCCGTGGTGCTGAGAGTGATCTCACCTGCCGTCTCGCCGGGAAGAAGTACAGCAGAGCTCGGAACATACTCTGCCTGATCCCTCGTCTTGCTTCGGATCAGCACATAGTTGGAACCGGAACGATTCAGATACTTGGTATTCAGATCTGCCAGCGTCTTGCTTCCGCCCTCTCCGTATCTGGTAAGCTTAGTGATCGGAGGTGTCTGCTCAATGATATCTACATATACCATGGTATCGCCCTGATATCCGATATCGCTGACCATACATACATGGCTTCCGGACAGATTGAAGGCATCTCCGATCTGCACACTGTAGATACTCTGGCTGGAAACTGTCGTTGCATATTCACCGATACTGCCGGTATACTGTCTGGAGGGCAGATCCCAGGCCCAGGATACAAAGGAAGAGCAGTCGCAGGAATAGTAAGGAGCAGAGGAACTTCCGTTCGTTGCTCTTGTTGTATAGAATACACTGCCTGCATTGTCTACTGCTTCAACAAAGGTCTCAAAGGTAGCTCCCCAGGGAGTATAGACACCGGACTTGGTCGGCTGACCATAGGGAAGTCCCGTATAGGTCACGCCGGCGCTGAAGGTCGAACTTCCCTTCCAGCTGGAGACATCCTTCTGAGGAGTCCACTCAACCAGATGCTGCTGATAAGCTCTTCTGACGATATTCCTCTGACCATCAGATACGGACTCATCGTCCAGGATTGATACCGTCTCTGCTGCCTGCGTGGCTGTACTTGCATCCAGATCCTCCGAGAGAAGCGCAATGCTCTCTACCGCAAGATCCCAGTCATCATCCACAAGGCCTTCCTCCGCATTCTCCTCACAGACTTCACACTCATCACTGTCCAGACTTGCTGCCAGTCCGGCGGCGCCGGAGAGACTGTCGCCCAAGGTATACTCTTCCACCGCAGCCGCTGCGGAACCATGGAAGAGACGGGAGACCTTCGCCTGATAGTCTGTGCTCTCCGCTGTAAAGAGCAGATATTCCTGATTCGTATAGAAGCTGAACACATGCTCAGCGATCAAATCGCCATCTGCATAAAGAGCATAATCGCGGCTGTCTCCCATCGCATAGATCATACCGGAAGAAGTAGGAATGAAGTGACGGATCTCCCCCTCCTCCGTCTCCGCTGCCGCAGCTTCCCCCTGCAGATCGGATACATAGATATCCCCTGCAGAAAGATAGTAGATATCTCCTTTTGAGGTTACATACATCTCATCAATGCCGGTCTCCACAGTAAAGAGCAGCTCCGGACTGCCGGTTTCTTCCCTGTAACACATGACCTCTGCGCCGTTCGTCACAAAGTAGACATCATTCCCCAGCACATTGATATCCGAGCAGGCCTCTGCCGCAAGGCAGGTATCGGCCTCTCCTTCTCTGACATAGAGATAGTTGCTATCCTCTGTATTTGCGAAGTACATCTTCTCTCCGGACGCATCCCATGCCATAATACCGTCATTCAGAATATTCTCACTGCAATTCCCAAGTGTGAAGGCATCTGCACTGGCAGATGATGCTCCTGTCCCGATTCCGACTGCCGCCAGCAAGGTCAGAAGACAGGCACCGCCGATTCTCATAATCTTATGTCTCATACCAATTACCCGTAATACTCTCTCCGTCATACACTGTGAACTTCTGCGCTTCTCTGCTTCCGTTCATCTGACAGTTGAACACCTGTTATTCCAATTTCTCTTCAACAAGGCATAATTAAACATTATTACAAATATATGTTAGCATATCTGCAATCAATGCGTCAAGATGTTACAGATTTTTTACACATTTATGACGGCTATTTTTATATTCCCATTTCCAATTCCGCGATTCTATGCTATAATCTACAGGATATCGTCGGAAGCATCCGATGGGCATACCCCTGCTCTGACCACCTTCCGAACAGATGATCCGATATCAACTGCTGAACCATCGGAGGAGTTCTTCCCATGCAATATAAGAATCTATATGGTACCGCACTGATTCTCGGCGTTGGTCTGTGCTTTCTCGCTCCTGCCTGTGTACAGGCGAAAGAAATCACGGATGACACAGTGATTGAAGAAGGTATCTATGCTCAGGGCATCGACCTGGGAGGCAAGACCGTTGCCCAGGCGCGCTCATTAATTAATGAATACTTTAATCAGGTCGACCGGTCTGACCTGACCATCACCTACTCTGACCAGCAGGCTGTCATCTCCATGTCCGACCTCAATCTGGCCTGGGATACGGAGACTGCCGTTCAGGAGGCCGCCGGCTATGCCAAGAGCGGATCACTGATCTCCCGGTATAAGGAGAAGACAGACCTTAAGTATGACAGTGCCGAGGTTCCTGTCGACTACACCTACAATCGCCTGGCCATCAGCAGCTTCGTCACGAGTGAGATTGCCTCCCACGACGTAGAAGCTCAGAATGCAACCCTTACCAGAGAGAACGGCGAGTTCTCTATCGAAGAGGATGTCACCGGTCTGAAGACGAATGTGGAGGAGACCCTCTCTGCAATCTATCAGACACTGGATACGGAACTCTCGGACACGATGACGACCGAGGCCGTTGTCGAAGTGGCCGAACCTGAAGTTACCGCTGAGATGCTGTCCGAAGTCACCGATCGATTGGGTACTTATACGACAGACTACTCTTCCAGTTCTTACAACAGGAAGACCAACATCAGTGTTGCCGCAGGACGTCTCAATGGTTCGCTCCTCCTCCCCGGAGAATCGATCTCCGTCAGTGATACGATCCTCTCCCGCTGTGAAGAGAACGGATATCTGCTGGCTCCCCAGTATGCCAATGGTCAGACCGAAGACTCCTACGGAGGCGGTGTCTGCCAGGTATCCACGACCCTCTACAATGCGGTCCTGCGCGCAGAGCTCCAGATTGATGAGCGCTCTCCCCACTCGATGGTCGTGCATTACGTTCCCTACGCATCCGATGCTGCCATCTCCGAGGGCAGCAAGGACTTCGTCTTCACCAACAACACCGAGGCCCCGATCTACATTGCAGCCTCCGCTGACGGCTATGAGCTGACCTTCAGCATCTACGGCAAGGAGACGAGGGATGAGACCCGGGAACTCGAGTTCGTATCCAACACGATCTCCGAAACCTACCCGGATCCCAAGGTGGAGTATGACGACTCCCAGTATGAGGGATATGAGTCCACCACAGGATCATCTTCCCCCTCCGTGACAGCAACACTGACCAAGATTGTCTATGAGCACGGTGAGGAAGTCGACCGCATCCTGCTCCACACAGATACCTATGCCGGTCAGTCCAAGACCACCGTCATAGGCACGAAGAAGAGAGAGCCAGAGACCACGAAAGCCCCCGAGACGACCGAGGCACCGACGACAACGGCGGCACCGGAACCGGAACCCACAGAACCCGAGACCACATCCTCCGAGCCCGCTGACAGCGGTGAAGACATGGTGGATCCTCCCGAAGAAGATGATGAATAAAAGAAACCTCTGTGTACCGAGTCCGGTACACAGAGGTTTCTTATTCTTATTGCATATACTGCACCATTGCGGCATACAATTCTTCCAGGTAAGGGGTCAGCGCACCGATCGCCACCAGAAGTACGACACTGATCAGCAGCAGACTAAGTCCGACCACGAAGCAGACCAGCGACCTGTTCCGATAGCGCACCGACTTCCTCCCGAAGAAGCCGCACACAGCTGCCGCCAGCGTCACCGACGGAGCAAGAAAGGGAATGAACAGGCTCGCCACGCTTAGCACCGTAAGCACCAGGGCTGCACGAGCGAAGCCATCCGCATCTTCATATTGATTCATCTCATCACTCCTCTATCCATAGATCAAAGACTGCCCGCAGGCAGGATCATCCGGCAATCATGCCATCTATCATACCCGATAACGCTTACAAATGCAAGCATTCCACGTATCCACCGATACCTGCTGCGGACATCACACCTATTGATTCCATGCTTCTTTGCTGCAGCAGCCACGTGTATAAGCGCTGACATCCATTCAGCAGCTTCCAAGCGTGAAAAAGAGGGCTGTCCATCGGACAACCCTCAATAATATCATTCTCTGAATCAGGGAAATGCTCAAGCGGGGGATTATACCCAACCCTGCTCTCTCATAGCCTTAACGACCTTACGGAAGCCGGCGATATTAGCACCCTTTACATAGTTGGTAGGATCATTGTAATCAGCTGCTGCGCTGGATACCTGCTGCCAGATATCAACCATGATATCATGCAGTTCCTTGTCTACCTGCTCGAAGGAATCATATCTGCGGGCAGCGTTCTGAGCCATCTCCAGTGCGGATACAGCAACACCACCTGCGTTGGAAGCCTTACCGGGCATGAACAGTACGCCATTCTCCTGGAAGTATACAGTAGCATCGGGAGTGGTAGGCATGTTAGCGCCCTCAACAACTGCGAATGCACCGTTCTCAACCAGCATCTTTGCATGCTCGAGATCCAGCTCGTTCTGGATTGCGCAGGGAAGAACGATATCAGCCTTCACTTCGAATGCCTTCTTACCCTCATGATACTCAGAACCGGGAACACGGTTTGCGTACTCAGAGATTCTTGCACGCTCTACTTCCTTCAGCTGCTTAACAACCTCAACCTGAATGCCGTTGGGATCGTAGATATAACCATTGGAATCAGATACGGTAACAACCTTAGCGCCCAGCTGCTCAGCCTTCTCAACAGCATAGGTAGCAACGTTACCGGAACCGGATACAACTACAGTAGCACCCTCGAAGCTCTTACCGTTCGCCTTCAGCATCTCATTAGCAATGTAGCATACACCATAACCGGTAGCTTCGGTACGAACCAGAGATCCGCCGTAGGACAGGCCCTTACCGGACAGAGCACCCTCATAGTGGCTGGTCAGTCTCTTATACTGACCATAGAGGAAACCGATCTCACGAGCACCAACACCGATATCACCTGCGGGAACGTCGCGGGTCGGTCCGATGTACTTGTGCAGCTCAGTCATGAAGCTCTGGCAGAAGTTCATAACTTCCTTATCGGTCTTGCCCTTAGGGTTGAAGTCGGAACCACCCTTACCACCACCGATGGACTGACCGGTCAGTGCGTTCTTGAAGGTCTGCTCGAAAGCAAGGAAGTTCATCACGGAACGGTTAACGGTGGGATGGAAACGAAGACCTCCCTTATAGGGTCCAAGTGCGCTGTTGAACTGGATACGATATCCACGGTTGATCTGCAGCTCACCATTGCGGTCTACCCACGGTACACGGAAGGAGATACTTCTCTCCGGCTCCAGCAGAGTCTCCAGAACCTTGAACGCTCTGTACTCTTCCTCATGCTTGTCAACAACTTCCTTAACAGACTCCAGAACTTCGGTAACAGCCTGCAGATACTCAGGCTCACCGGGATTCTTTCTCTTCAGCATCTCCAGGCACTCATCAACATAACCCATCTCAAAATCCTCCTATATGGACAGCTCTCACGGCCATCCTCCTTGGTCGCAGTTATCTGCGATACTGTCAACTTGTTACAAACCATCTGCTGCAATAAAGTGATGCCCCGTGGAAGTATCGGAGACATAAAAAACAGATCTGCTTATTCATGACCTGTAAATCACTTCCTTGCTTTTCCGAGGATGAGTATAGTATAAATCAGACCCGGTGTCAAGCACAAAATTTATTTTCTTAAGTCAATAAATCATTTTGCATTATTTTAATAACTTTTAATTCTTTTTTCTTCATCTTATTTTGCCATGTCGTTATTATATCATGGCTATTTCGATATATATCCATCATATGACAGATGAATGCATTTTCATTTAATCATATATTTATATACCATATACCTTTTATTTTCATATTTGTGAAAATAATCCATGTGTATTTTTTAACAGGTTTCATTTTTGCTCTACATTCGTGGCTGTATGCCATTGATTTCTTTTTTTACGTTCTTTCATTTTCACGCTTAATAAAATTAAGTCCGAGGAAAGAAATCGGGCAGAATGGACGCTTTTGGTCCCTTCTGCCCGATTTCTTTCTATCAATTTACTTTACAAACTTCAGCACAGTGATCTTCCGAATTTTTGTCAATTATCTCTTCACGGAGATTCCGATATCCTCCAGATATCTGCGGATCCTCTCCATCGCCTGCTGTACTTCCGGTCCGGTGATATCGTGATCAGCTGCCTGGAAGCGCAGGTGATAGGTCACGGACTTGGTTCCCGCAGGAAGACCGCTTCCCCGGTATACCGGGCAGGCCATCTCCAGATTCTCCAGCTGTTCGCCTGCCACACGGGAGATATTGGCTTCGATGGAAGCTGCCGTCACATGCTCCTGCGTCAGGACGCTCAGATCGCGGACCACCTTCGCATAGCGGTTCAGCTCATGATAGTGGTTCTCCTGCTTTCTGAGAAGAAGGATCGACTGCATATCAAGCACCGCCAGATACACGCGATCGGCGATACCATAGGACTCGCTCACCTTGGGATGTACCTCGCCAATGAAGCCGATCTTCTTGGTTCCATAGTAGATCTCCGCCTGTCTTCCCGGATGCAGGTAGTTCCTTGCCTGCTCATTCTTGAATTCCAGATAGGTATGAAGGCCGATTCCGTCCATCTTCCTCAGCACCGGCATACCCACCTGATGCAGGAAGCCCTGCAGCAATCCCTTCAGAGCAAAGAAGTCATCGCCGTTATAGGTACCGAAGGTCAGCTGCATCCGCTCCTCCGGAAGTTCATTGCGCTCCAGATTTCTGGGCAGGTAGACATTCGACAGCTCATACAATCTCACATGACGATGGCGGTTCGCCGCATTGGTACCCAGCACTTCAAGCATCCCATGAACCGACTGCGTTCTCATGATACTGTGCTCTTCATCCAGCGGATTCTGGATACGAACCACATTCCGCAGCGGATCGCGGTCTGGGATCCGCAGACGATCGAATACCGCCGGATCCTCCATAGGATTCGTCATGATCTGGCTGTAGCCATTGAACTCCGCGAATCTGCGGGCCGTGTCCTCAAGCTGATTGCGCAGAGGAAGCTGACCGCGGGTCGTCTCCACACGAGGGATGGTGATCGGCACATTATCGTAGCCGTACAGGCGAACGACCTCACCGGCAACCTCTGCCTCTTCCATGATATCCTGTCTTCCCGGAGGCGTAATCAGATCACCGCTCTCTTCGTCATACTGGAAGCCCAGGCTATAGAGATATCCCAACATCTCCTCCCTGGGAATGCTCGTACCCAGATGATGGTTGATCCAATCGGGGTGGAATTCGATCCGGCGGGTACCCACAACGGTGGAGCACTCATCGATCATGCCGCCTACGACCTCGCCGCAGCCGAGCTCTTCCATCAACTGACAGGCACGGTTCAAGCCTTCCTCCGCATAGTTGGCGTCCAGTCCGCGGGCAAATCGGCGGGAGATCTCCGTTGTCAGATTCAGGCGCTTCGTCGCACGGCGGATATAGGCACCATCAAAGCAGGCTGCCTCAAGCACGATCGTATGGCCGTTCTCCTCCACCTTCGTTCGCTCACCGCCCATGATACCGGCGATACCGAAAGGCTGCTGTGCATCACAGAGCATCAGCGTCTTGGCTCCTACATTCCTCCACTGACCATCCAGTGTACGGAACTTATTGCCGTCCTCCGAATGTTCCAGATGAATCTCATGACCTGCCAGGCTATCCAGGTCGAAGGCCAGGATCGGCTGTCCGTACTCCTCCATCACATAGTTGGTAATATCGACCAGCTGATTGACCGGACGGATACCACAGGAGATCAGACGCTGCTGCATCCAGTGGGGAGACGGTCCCAGCTGCACATTCTTGACTACACGGGCGCAATATCTCTGACAGATAACACCATCGTGCACTTTCACCTTCAGATAGTCAGTAATATCTTCCCCGTTCGCCTTCACTTCCACCGAAGGCTCAACGAACTTCTTGCCGAAGACTGCGGCAGCCTCTCGGGCGATCCCCAGTACACGATAGCAGTCCTTGCGGGCAGAGGCCGGCTCAAAGGTAAAGATCACATCCGACAGTCCCAACTCCTCCACGGCATCTGCACCAACAGCAGTATCTGCCGGGAATACATAAACTCCGTTCGTGACCTCATCGGTCGCCTCCTCTCTTGAGAAGCCCAATTCATCGACGGAACAGAGAATACCCTCGGATTCTACCCCTCGGATGCTTCCCTTCTGTACATTAATGCCATCGGGGCGGATGATCATACTGCCGTTCAGCTTCACGATACGGCCGCCCTCCAGAGCTACCGGAACCTTATCTCCGGGATTCAGGTAGGCTGCCTTGGATACGACCTGAATCTGTCTGCTGCCGGTATTCACCTGATAGACATAGAGTTCCGGCGCATAGGGATGTCTCTCGCGCTTTACGATCTGTCCTACCACAATATTCTTCAGATTACTGTCCGTTCTGTCGAATCCGGTCACCTTGGTACCGGCCATCGTCATACGATCAGCAAACTCTTCTGCACTCACATTCAGTTCCGGCACATAGGACCGGATCCATGAATAAGTAATCTTCATCTATCGTACCCTCCTAAAACTGACCGAGGAAGCTCTCGTCATTCTCATAGAGCAGACGCATGTCATCGATCTCCATCTTCAACATCGCGATACGCTCCACATCCAGACCGAAACCAAAGCCGGAATAAATGTCCGGATCGATACCGCTCATACTGAGAACCTTGGGGTGAATCATACCGCAGCCGAGGATCTCGATCCAGCCCTGACCACCGCAGATCGGACACTGATCATCATGGGTATCGCGGCAGCGGAAGCAGGAGACATCCATCTTTGCACTGGGCTCATTGTAGGGGTACTTATAGGGACGGAACTTGATCCGGGTACTGTCATCGAAGAGATGCTGAACCAGCGTCACCATCGTCCCCTTCAGATCAGAGAAGGTAATATTGCGGTCGATGACCATGCCCTCGATCTGATGAAACACGGGAGACTGATTCTGATTCAGTTCCTGCTTACGGAAGACACGGCCGCGTGCGATTGCACAGATCGGAGGTCTCTTCTGCTCCATGCAGCGGATCTCAATCGGGGTCGTCTGCGTGCGAAGCAGAATATTCTGATTGATGTGGAAGGTCGGCTGTTCTTCCTTCCAGGGATGTTCATCCGGAATATTCAGAGCCTCGAAGTTATAGTAGTCATACTCGACCTCAGGTCCTTCCATAACAGAATATCCCATCCCCATGAACATGTTCTGGATATCCTCCATGATCTGGGTCACCGGATGACGATGTCCCGCGCGAATCTTGGTCAGAGACTCCGTCACATCGAAGGCCTCCGCCATCAGCTCATTCTCTTCAAGCCTGGACTGACGATCCCGGATCATCGTCTCAATCTCTTCTCTTGCGAAGTTGACTCTGCCGCCAAAGGAGACTCTCTCTGCCTCCTCCATGCCGCGAAGTCTCTGCATACAGGCTGTCAGGATTCCTTTCTTGCCCAGATACTCTCTTCGCACCTGCTTCAGTTCTTCTATATTGGAAGCCTTCGCTATCCTCTCCCTCGCCTCGCGAAGGATCTGCTCCGGCTCTCTGCTCTCAGCCATATCTATTCCTCCTTACCGTCTGACACGTATTCTCATCAGACGCCACATATCTATTCTTCTCTCTGCTCCCTCTCAGGTGCTTCCTTATCGGGCTCCGTTCCCAGAACCTCCATCACCGTATAGATGGGGCGGTTCTTCACTTCCGCAAGCAGGATTCCCAGGTACTCGCCGATCACACCGATGACGATCAGGGTCAATGCGAACAGGAAGCACAGTGCAACGATGATGGTCGTATATCCCGGCGGAATATCGAACAGCACCTTATTCACCAGTGAGTAGATGATCAGCAGTACCCCCGCAAGTGCAGCCAGAAGCCCCGAGTAAATGCCCAGCTTCAGGGGCGCATCTGAGAATCCGCACAGGGTCGTGATCGAGAAGCGGATCAGCTTGCGAATACTATAGTGACTGCTCCCCGCCTCGCGCTTCCCAGCCTCGAACGAGAGTGTCGTCTTCCGGAAGCCAAGGCTCTGAACGAAGCCGCGCAGATAGCGGACATGTTCCCGATACTCTACCTTCAGAAGCTCTGCCACACGGCGGGACACCGCAAAGAAGTCCGAAGAATTCTCTTCGAAGTGAATCGGAGAGAAGGCATTCAGGACCTTATAAAACATAGCAGAAGTCATCTTCTTCACGAGCCCTGCATCCGCTCTCGCCGTGCGGATCATGGAGATGACATCATAGCCCTCTTCCAGCTTCTCTATGATCTGCGGGATACAGGCCGGCGGATGCTGCAGGTCAGCATCCATACATACCACGCCGTCTCCCGAGGCATAGTCGATCCCGGCAATCATCGCCGCTTCATGACCATAATTTCTCGAGAAGTTCACGACTCTCACATGCTGATCCTTCTCAGCCAGTCCCCGCAGGATCTCATAGCTGGCATCTATACTGCCGTCATTCACAAACAGCAGCTCATAGTCCCAGGGACACTGCTCCAGCACTTCCTTCGTCACCGAATAAAAGGAAGGAAGCATCAATTCTTCATTGTAGCAGGATACCACCACAGATATCTTCTTCATCTTCGCTCCTCTTACCACTGACGATTGATGCGCCGCTCCAGGAACTCCCGATCTCGGGCCTCCTCGAGAACTGCATTCCGGCGTTCTTCCTCTAACCAGGACTCAATGATGTCCAGGATCGCCTGCTGATAGTCTCCCGTATAGTCTTCCATACGTCCGCAGGTGCGGACATTGGACTCGGCGCCCCAGGTACCATCGTCATCCCGGAACTCCCAGATGTGATAGGCCCGGTCGCGATAGAGGAACTCCACGCTCCCCAGTCCATCCTCCTCCCGGTAGGTAAACTGCCAGTTCTTCTTCTCCATAAACAGCTGAATCTCATTCAGCCTGCGTGTACTCTCCATAGCCTCTCCCGGTCTCAATTCTTCTTCTCTTCGAAGTACATCTTCTCATGATGATACAGGACACCATCATCGCTCATGATGGCCGTTCCGATGCCTTCAATACTGAAGAGCTCGACAAGCAGTGCATGCGGAATCCTTCCGTTCAGCACATGGACACGGCAGATGCCCTGCCCTACAGCCTCCAGTGCGTTCGTGAACATATGCCGCAGCCTGGGATCCAGTTCCTGCTCTGCCATATACTTCTTCAGTTCCCCGGCACGCATCGTGCAGATCACTTTGCCGGTCTCATCCACTGCACCATCAAAACGGCCAACATAGAGAAGCTTCTCCGTATCCAGCAGCTCAGCGATCTGAAGCGCCGTATCCATCGGATTCAGGTTCTCATACTCCGTATCGATATCATTGGGCGTGATGACCGGGATATAGCCATTGTCCAGCGTCATATGCAGGGTCTGCTCATCGATACCGCAGACACCGATGGCCTTCACCCCATTGAACTCCAGAAGCTTCGCCAGACGCTTATTCTCACGGAACTTATCCGCTCCCATACGCGTATCATGAACCATAACGATCTGGATGCCCATGCTGTGAAGAATTGACAGATCCAGCATCATCTCCTGCTCCTGCTCGACCGTCAGGATATCCGAACATGTATAGGAGACCACCATCGTCTTATTCGAAAAATCGATCATATAAGGAAGCGCATCGATCAGGATCGCTGCCTTCTCCTCATTTTTAATCTTCTCCATTCTTGTCCTCTCTGATCTTCATCCGCATCTCGCGGACAGATGCACATAATACTATCAAGTTTAAAGTATAACATAAAATGCCCACCGCGACAATCGCATCGAAGGGCTTTTTGCCTTCGTCTGCAAGGCTGCGGTGGGCATTTGCCTGTACTCACTGATAAGTTACATGAAGAAGTCCTTATTCCCTTCTGCGAAAGGACCGGGCAGGATCCGGGTCCTGTGCTTGCCGTAGTAGCCGGTATCGAAGCTGATCGGTGTGCCGTCCGAATTCTCGAAAGCCTGTTCCGGCTCGAAGGCAAGTCCCAGCATCTCCGTTGTGATGCAAGGCAATTCCATCTCCTCCGGCAGATAACGGTAGAGATCCGTCAGGAAGTCCGTCACATCATCCTGAGAGACATAGGACTCTGTCAGAAGAAGGTTCACGGCGTTCTCTGTATCCACATAAGCTGCTGTCTCACTATCACAGGGCAGCGCGCCGTTGAAGTAGACATTGCCGCCGGTCCATATGGGAAGATGATCATAGAAGCGGTCCTTATCCTCCCCCGACATCGGCTCCTGCTTCGCAAAGCGCTCCCGGTACTGCGCTTCCGTCGGGTAACCATCATAGGGCTTGGTACCACATATGAAGTTCTTGCGGCCGCCGCAATAGGTGTCTGCGAACTTCTGCAGGTCCGGACGCACCGGCTGCTGCACAAAGATGTTGTTGTAGAAGCGTACATCTCCGTGAAGAATCGTCATAAAGCCTGCGATGGCGGTATCATGCGGCAGGTGATAGGGTGTATAGCGGTCAGACGGAAGCTTCTCCGTTCCATTGGCAGTGCCATCACCCACGCAGGAGATGCTTCCTGCGATCAGGTTGTGAACGATTGCCACACCCTGCGTCGGCAAGCGAAGTGCCTCCTGAGAGAGCATCAGATTGTTGTCGATCAGCGTCGGACCATGGGAGACCTCCACGAAGATATCTTCCCCTACCGCAAGGGTATCTCCAGTGAAGACCGTGCCTTCCGGCGGCGTATTGTCGTAGAAGAGATTGGCCGTCACGCGGGTTCCCTGTGCCTGCCAGTCCAGCCACAGACCTCGGGTGCAGTGGTGGATACGATTCTTGCGGAAGATGCAGTCGATGGCTGCATGCATCTTGATGCCGGCGATCTCTGCCCCCGCCAGATCCTGCTTATTATTAATATTGAAGATATGATTCTCCTCGATTACGGAGAAGACTCCGCCCAGATGACCAACGATACCGGTCTGACCGCAATCGTGAATCTTGCACTTACGGATGATATGAGAGCCGACACGGTCCTTGTTCCATCCTTCTCTCCATGCCTGACAGATGGCCTCGCGCTCGGTCTGCGTCCCATCCTTCCATCCTGCCCTCGACCAGCGATTCTCATTCTTCTCCTGCAGGTACTTACCAAGAGAGATGCCGCTGCAGCGGGAATCTGAGATCTCACAGTCCTCGATCAGCCAGCCCTTCGACCAGTGCGGCCCAATCATGCCATCCTGATAAGCGGTCGGCGGCGCCCACTGTGTGGCGGCCTGCCTGACCTTGAAGCCTTCCAGTGCAATATAGTTCACCCCATTCTGTGAAGGCATGAAGCAATTCCTTCGAACGTTGATCTCCATCGTACTGCGGTTGGGATTCTCTCCCCAGGGCAGACAGACATAGAATACCGTGAATCCCTCTTCCTGCTCCGCATACCAGGTATGGCGGGTGAAGTCCTGATCCCAGGAATGCAGACGCACCTGAGGACGCATCACACCATCCAAATCCTCGGCCTCATAGAGAGCCTTCCCCTGGATATAGACCTCGCCGGTATGCACGGGACTCTTCGCCCGGTACAAATCCCCCTGCACATAGGTCGTGTATGGATTATAGTCACCGAAGATATGATTGTCTACGCGAGCCTACCAGACATTCCTCATCACGGGTTCCCAGCCGGTGAGCAGCTCTGCCCCCGTGATCACAGCCTTCCTGCGCTCTTTCGAACGATAGACGATGCGGTGCTCTTCATCGCTGCCCCCATGCTTCGGATCCACATACTCCCGGTAAGTACCGGGGTAGACCAGGATCTCATCGCCGGCTGCCGCAAGATCAGCTGCCTCCTGAATTCTGGTGAATGGTCTGCTCTCCGAGCCGTCACCGCCGGGAACTGCCTGACAGGATACATGATAGATCATATGAGAACCTCCTTTATCAAGAGAGAAATAAGACATGACCGGGGAAGCCAGTGCCTCCCGGAATCCCGCATCAATAGCGGATATACTATCCTTATTATGCGCAAATTCATGCAATTTTGCAACAATTATTCGAAAATTGCGAAAAAGAAAGCAGATATCCGATGGATATCTGCTCTCTATCATCCTATCTAATAATGCAGCACCTTAAGCCTGCTGCTGTACCTGCTGAATTGCCTGCATATCTCTCAGACGATGCTCCAGAGCCTTACCGCGGTTGATCGCGCAGAGGATGCCCTTGATGGAAGCCATAGAGATATTGCTATCGATACCGACACCGAAGACATCGATGCCTTCGTGAGTTCTCAGCTGAATGTAGGCTACTGCCTTGGAGTCAGAACCACGGCTGATCGCATGCTCCTTGTAATCAATGAACTCATAGCGGTTCATACGCTCATCATGGATAGCGTTGAAGAAAGCATCGATCGGGCCATTGCCATCGCCCTCTACCTCGAAGATCGTATCCTTGTGCTGCAGCTTGCCATAGAAGTGAGACTGGGATACCCCATTCTCTACATTGGCATTCAGCTTATTGCTCAGCAGCTTGTAAGGACCGTCTACCTTCAGATACTCATTCTCGAACAGCTCCCAGATGACATCGCTCTTCAGCTCGACCTTCAGTTCATCTGCCTTCTTCTGTACGACCTGAGCGAACTCGGGATGCATCGCCTTGGGCATATCGAAACCGAACTTGTGATTCATGATGAAGGCAGCGCCGCCCTTACCGGACTGAGAATTGATTCTGACCGGTTCGTAATTGCGGCCCAGGTCCAGAGGGTTGATGGGCAGGTAAGGAACCATCCACTTGTCGGTATGGATCTCTTCCATATAGTTGAATCCCTTATTGATAGCATCCTGATGGCTGCCGGAGAAGGCAGTGAAGACCAGATCGCCGGCATAGGGCTGACGCTCAGGCACACGCATCTTGGTGCAGCGCTCGTACATACTCTGGATACGATCCATATGAGTGAAGTCCAGCTCGGGATCCACACCCTGCACATACATATTCATCGCTACCGTAATCATATCTACATTACCGGTACGCTCACCATTGCCGAACAGGCAGGCCTCCACACGGTCAGCACCGGCAAGCAGACCGGCCTCCGTGGTAGCCACACCGCATCCGCGGTCATTGTGAGGATGCAGAGAGATGATGGCACGGCTGCGGTCTGTCAGCTGACGAATGAAGTACTCCAGCTCATCGGCAAACTGATTGGGCATGCAGTTCTCAACGGTAGTCGGCAGGTTCAGGATCACGGGATGCTCTGCATCGGCATGCAGATGATCGAGAACTGCCTCACAGATCTCTGCCGCAACATCCATCTCCGTACCCATAAAGGACTCAGGGGAGTACTCGAAGCGCAGGTCCATGCCGGAAGCAATGACAGGCTGTGCCATCTCATAGATCAGATCAGCAGCATCTACCGCAATCTTCTTCACACCTGCCACATCCATGCGGAATACGACTTCACGCTGAAGCGTAGATACCGAGTTATAGAAGTGGAAGATGACATGCTTGGCACCCTGAATCGCCTGGAAGGTTCTCTTGATCAGATGAGGACGAGCCTGCACCAGAACCTGGATCGTAACGTCATCCGGAATGTGTCCGCCTTCGATCAGCTCGCGGCAGATCTCATAGTCAGTATCGGATGCAGAGGGGAAGCCGATCTCCACTTCCTTCACGCCGATCTCATCGACCAGCATATGGAACATCTCCAGCTTCTCTTCCATGTTCATAGGATCGATCAGCGCCTGATTGCCGTCACGAAGATCCACAGAGCACCAGATCGGTGCCTTCGTGATCGTGTTATCCGGCCAGGTACGATTCTCGATGGGCTGGGGTACAAACGGAATATATTTCTCGAAACCCTTCATTGTTGTCATTCCTCCTGTGCTGCGCAATCTATTCTGCATTCGACTCCCCTCTGCAAATCTTCACGGGGAATCCTCTGCGACAAACGAGGCAAATGCTCTGCCTCCTATGGGTCTTAGGCATTCAAGTAGGAGTGAAACCTCCCCTGCTTGATTTCGCAAACGGATATTCCGCGCTTCGCGCTCCCTATCCTTACGCCCGGCAGATGTCAGACGAACCAGTTCATCTGCCGCCTGCAGGGTTTTTGCAATAAATAAAACGCCTCAGACCCTTCTGTAAAAAAGGTCAGGGACGTCTGTAATCTACGAAACGTGGTACCACCCTGCTTCAGCCGTCCTTGAAAGGACAGCCCTCTTAAGCCTCGATCAAGGCTCTGACCGGTAACGGGGTCATCCGTACTGCCCTACTGCCCTGCGGGGTTCAGGCGATCAACTCCGGGATCAGTATTGCATCCTGCCTCTGACACTGCCTCGCACCATCCGGCAGCTCTCTGTGAAAGATATGCAGAATCTTTCTTCCCTTCATCGTCTTTGTGGGTCGATATAAAGTTGTCACACCATCTCTTTGGTGCACATAATACTTTACGGGATTTGGGCGATTTTGTCAACCCTGACCGCATTTATTTAAGAAAGAATCCTGCGGATTCTTCTTTATCTTCCTATTAATATTCTGCGCAACTTGCGGACACTCTCTTCTTTTGCTATCATAAGAAAGATAGATAATAACCGGGTCAATGCACTGACAGTCTCCCCTGAGGATCCGATGGCAGATGCATCCCGGATGCAAAGGAGTATCATGATGAAGAAGATTCTTAGATTCCTATCCCTGACCCTGATCCTTGCCCTCTCCTCTTCCCTGATGGCCGGATGCAGCGCTGAGGATGCCGAGAAAGCCATCTCTGTCGCAAGCCAGGTGGCGGAAGTACTCGAGGAGACTGAGGAAGCCGACGAGACCGAAGACTATGAGGAGACCACGCTCTCCATGGAGACCGAAGACTATGAGGAGGCAGAGGAAGCCGAGGATGTCGAATCCTATGAGGTGACCGACACCGAGGAACTCTATCTGGATCCCGATGGAAGCTATGATTCCGCAGAAGATGTGTCCCTCTACCTTTATCTGTATGGTGAGCTGCCTTCCAACTATATCACGAAGAAGGAAGCGCAGAATCTGGGCTGGTCCGGCGGCTCTCTGGAGAACTACGCGCCCGGCAAGTGTATCGGCGGATCCAACTTCGGCAACTATGAGGGCATCCTTCCCGAGGAAGATACCTACCACGAATGTGATATCGATACTCTGGGGGCCAAGTCCCGCGGTGCCAAGCGTATCGTCTTCTCGAACGATGGAGATATCTACTATACGGAAGATCACTACGAGACCTTCACTCTGCTCTACACGGCCGATGGTCCGGCGACTGAAGAGATCGTCTACGGAGGCTGATCGGAAGCTATGAGAGAATTCGTATTACACGGAGCAGAGATTCACAGCCGCCCGGAATTCCATCAGCAGATCGCCGAGCTGATGCAGTTCCCGGAATACTACGGCCGCAATCTGGATGCCCTGAAGGATGTGCTGACCGATATCGCAGAGGACACCTGCCTGATCATCGCTGAGAGCGCTGCCCTGGAGGAGACTCTGCCTACCTACTATCGAAGCCTGGGACGCGTGATGAAGGCCGCCTCTGCGGAGAATGAGCATTTCACCTGGCGAACAGAGTAATGAAATCACCGATACGACGAACGAAGAGCCATACCCTCCACGGATATGGCTCTTCTCTATCTCTATTGAACATAGGACCTGAGCAGCTGATACACATCCTCCTCCTCGGGCGGACATCCGGGAACATTCACCCTGAAGTTCCTGCAGCAGTGCCCCACACCAATCAGACCGGTCTCCCCGGCGAATCCCTGACCAATAGCAATCTTCCCCGGAAGATTCTTCTCGATCTGCTCCCACACTCCCTCCTCCTTGAGGCGGAGAATGACCGGCGCCAGAGAAGCATAGCAGGCAGAGCAGGAATCTGCATCCTCGATAGCGTAGGAGATCGTGAGCAGAGCATCCGAAAGGCTGCGGCGAGACTCATAAGGATCCGGGTCCAGCGCGCCAAACCCTGCCGCAAGACTGCCATCCGGATTCCATACGCTTACCCGACATGCCGCAAGGTCCGTACTTCCACTTCCGAGCGCCTCCGCCATTCCGATATAGGGGACCTCAGAGATCTCATATCCCAGCAGATGACAGACATAGGAATCGAGCAGCACCGGATCCAGCGCGGTCATGACCGCATTGGTGGTGATGGGGTTGCCTCCATCCTCCAGTTCCAGATCCCCACAGATATGATCCACAAGGATAAAGTCCTGGCGGATTCCCCGGGAGAGATGAGCAATGGGCTGATGCAGTCCCATCGTGTGAAAGTGCCTCTTCTCCATATTGGGAATCAATCCCTTCATATTCTTCAGCGCACAGGTGATCTTCGTCTGCCCATGTCCCTTCAGCACGGGAACATTGATCATGAAGTCGATGCGGTCCACCACATCACAGATCTTCAGAGACAGGCCATCGCAGTCCACCATATGGCTCTTCTCCTTCTGGGCATCCACGAACTCCACCCCGTACTGCTCTGTCAGCGAACGATAGCCACAGTACTCATAAGCATCACTTGTCCGATCTCCGATCCAGGACCCCTCCGTGATGATAATTCTGCGTATCTCATGCGCCTGCAGATACTCGATCAGTCCCGCGACCACCTGCGGATGGGTCGTTGCTCCGTACTCTGCCGGGGTGGGACTGACCAGATTGGGCTTGATGCCAACCACGGCACCTGCCGGAATGCGCTCCGCCAGATTCGAAGCTTCCAGGATGACCCGGGTCATATCCTTATAATCAGTGCCGTAGATCTTATATATCTCATTACATCTCATACTTTCACTCCATTAGTTACACGTCCCTAAGCCAAACGATCCTCAAGCCGATGCCCTTACTCTCTGCGTGATCTGCTCCGTGATAAGGCTGACCAGATACCAGGTCGTCTCATAGAAAAAGTAATCACAGATCTTCTCATCGAGGAAGAAAGTCAGCTGTGGAGGAAATTCATCATCCGAATCATAGAACTGAAGCAGCAAGGCAATATCCTCGAAGATAGGGATCTCATAGGCTACGTCCCCCTTCCCCTTCGGGATCCCACCAAGGGCCCGGCAGGCTGCTGCCAGTTCCCGGTCCCTGCCATCCCAGAACCGCTCCGTATTCCCGAAGAATCCACTCCCCAGTGTAGATACCGTACCGCCCATGACGCGGTTAAGGCTGCGAAGCGTCTGATATCTTCCCGCCAGATGAACCGGTTCTGTCGTGTGACAGAGCAGATCACAGATACTCAGCACTTCGTTGCTGTCTGCCTCCTGCCATGTCTCTGCTTCCCTGCATGCTTCTGCAGATGAAGGTACCAGGCACCCCTTCTCATATACCAGCAGATCTGCCGAACGCTCCATCAAAGGAAGTCCTCGGTGAATACGGTAAAGATGACTGCCAAAGGGAACATAGATATACTGCTCATCCAACGGAAGATTCAATCTCCGGGTCACTGTCTCCTGATCATAGGTCAGGAAGCGCTTCAGAGCATCCTGCTTAAAGATATCATAGTTATTCGTCCGATCCATAGTCCTCTCCCCTTCTCTTTAATCTTCTTAATTATACAGTATCCACGGTCCTTTGTCATCGCCGGAAAGAGACAGGGAATCCTGACCTTCCCGCTTTAAAGCGGCAATATTTTTATCAATAATCTATGTTTTCATCTTCCGTTATGATATAATCTGAATGGGTATGCGATCATCTCGCAGCCTGTAAGGCAGTCTCCCGATATCATCGCTGCCTTACCGGAGGATGACCTTATGGTTAATAAATTCGAATTATACTTCACTCCCGCCGGAGAGAATCGGCGGATTCATCTCTACCTGCCGGATGACTATGACTACACTGACGAGCGCTATCCTGTGCTCTACATGTTCGATGGTCATAACCTCTACTTTGACTCAGATGCCACCTTCGGCAAGAGTCTCGGCATGAAGGAGTTCCTGGATCACTGGCACAAGAAGCTCATCGTTGTCGGCATCGAGTGCTCGGACAAGGACCTGCAGCGCGTCGAAGAGTACTGTCCCTACCCGGTCTACAGTCCCTTCTATGGGGAACTGAGAGACCTGGGCGTGCAGACCATGGACTGGATCTGCTATGAGCTCAAGCCCTGGGTAGACTCCCACCTTCGCACCTGGCCTCACAGAGAAGCCACCGCGATCGCAGGCTACAGCATGGGCGGTCTTATGACAGTATTCGCGATCCTGCGATACAACCACATCTTCTCAAAGGCAGCAGCCATCTCTCCCTCCGTCAACCGCACGATGGATCAGTTCAAGCATGAGATGGAGACCCATGAGTATAACCCCGACACCCGCCTCTTCTTCAGCTGGGGAACTGACGAATATGAGAAGTCTGAGAACGACTACATCGAGCAGTGCATCCGGACGCTGGAGCAGCAGGCCATGGACAAGGGCATCCGCACCTACCTCTATTGTCAGCCCGGCGGACATCACAACGAAGGCAGCTGGCAGTATCAGGTGCCTACCTGGATGGACTTCATGTGGTTCATGTAAGTTCCTACGGGCTTGGGCATGGGACTGATATGCCCGTGCTCTTCGAGCGAAGATCACTGATTAAGTGTGTGAATTCCATTAAGTAATATCATATAAAGGAAGAAGAAATTATGAATGTAGTATTTATCTCCCCCCACTTTCCCGAACACTTCTACAACTTCTGCGACCGTCTGAAGAGAATGGGTGTCAATGTCCTCGGTATCGGCGACTGCCCCTACGACAATCTCTCCGACAACTGCCGCAATTCCCTGACGGAGTACTATTATGTACAGTCGATGGAGAACTATGATGAGTTGTACCGCGCCGTTGCCTTCTACACCTTCAAGTACGGAAGGATCGACTACATCGACAGCCAGAACGAGTACTGGCTGGAGAAGGAAGCACAGCTTCGCACGGACTTCAATGTCACCTCCGGCTTCAAGGCTGCCGATATGGAGATCGTGAAGTACAAGTCCAAGATGAAAGCCGGCTATGAGAAGGCCGGAGTCAAGACCGCACGCTACCACCTGGTATATGACTACGAGAATACCAAGGCATTCATCGACACCGTTGGATACCCTGTTGTCATCAAGCCCGATAACGGTGTCGGCGCTTCTGATACCTGGAAGATCCGCAATGATGAGCAGCTCGCTGAATTCTGGGGCCAGAAGTCCGACAGCAAGCAGTATATCTGCGAAGAATTCGTTCCCGGTCATATCGAGACCTTCGATGGTATCACCGACAGCAGCTGCAACGTCCTCTTCTACACCGGTCAGGTTCTGGGCGTAAGCCCCATGGATATGATGAACGGTGAAGTCAGCGAGACGATCAGCTACACCCAGAATGTACAGGCACTCCCTGACCTGAGCGATGCCGGCCAGCGTGTCGTGAAGGCCTTCAACGTGCGCAACCGCTTCTTCCACTTCGAGTTCTTCCGCCTGGATGAGGACCGTGAAGGTCTGGGCAAGAAGGGCGAAGTCATCGGTCTGGAAGTCAACATGCGTGCTCCCGGCGGATACATCCCCGACAAGATGAACTATGCTTACGATGTAGACGTCTATCAGATCTGGGCAGAGAGCCTGGTGTATGACAAGAATCTCAGCTTCCCCGACTATAAGTTCAAGTACTATGTAACCCACTTCGGACGTACCGGCGGCGTGCAGTATGCACACGCTCCCGAAGAAGTGGCTCCTCGCTTCGGCGGCCGCATGCTCCTTGAGAAAGAGCCCCCCAAGGCACTGAATGGTCCAATGGGCAGCCATATCTTCATGCTTCGCGCGGAGAGCCTGGAGGAACTGAACGAACAGGCCCGCTTCATCCTCGGCCATGCCGATGGTCAGATGGGCGTCTAAGAGGAGGGTCTGAACTATGCTCCACACCGAAGATCCCATCATCCGTTCCCTGCTTCTGAAGTGCAATATCGGTCTCGAGAAGGAGAGCCTCCGCATCACAGAGAAGGGCAACTTCGCCCATACCGATCATCCCTTTAACGATAAGCACATCGGAACGGACTTCTGCAAGAACCAGACGGAAGTCAACACCCCCGTAACCAGCGGTCCTGCCGAGGCCGTCGCTTCCCTGGAGAAGTATCATGCCATCATCGAGAAGACTCTCTCCGAGATGAATCCCCGCGAGTATCTCTGGCCCTTCTCCAATCCTCCCTACATCATCAACGAGGACGACATTCAGAAGGCCCCCTTCTCCGGCGACCTGGAATATAAGAACGAGTACAGCAAGTATATCGAGAGAAAGTACGGCCGCTATAAGATGTCCTTCAGCGGCATCCACTTCAACTACTCCTTCGCGGATGAGCTCTTAGAGCGCGAGTTCGAGCTGAGCGGAGAGAGCGACTTCACCGAGTTCAAGAACCAGTTCTATGTCACTCTGGCAGAACGCGCCTTCGCCTATAGCTGGATCGTAACAGCTGTGACAGCAGCAAGCCCTGTCGTTGACTGCTCCTTCTTCGAGAGACACGGATGCAACAAGACTGTCTTCTGCGGCATGGCCTCCATGCGTGCCAGCGAATACGGCTACTGGAACTTCTTCGCACCGATCATCGACTATACGAACATCCGCACCTACGCAGACAGTATCCAGTCCTACGTGGACCGTGGCCTCCTGCGGATCCCCGGAGAGCTCTACTCCCCCATCCGCCTGAAGCCCAGAGGCATCAATAACCTGCCCAGACTCCGCAATGAAGGCGTCAACCATATCGAGCTTCGCATGATCGACCTGAACCCCCTGGTGCCCGCCGGCATCGATGTGCGTGATGTCTTCTTCTGCCAGCTCCTGCTGGTATGGCTTGCCGCCACTGAGCGCCAGCCCTTCAGCCCTATGGATCAGGTACAGGCCATTCAGAACTTCAAGAATGCGGCCCACTATGACCTGACTACCGTGCATATGGTTGTACCGGATGGTACCGTCTACTCCGTGCAGGAAGCAGGACTCAACATCATCGGATTCCTGGAGGAGTTCTATAAGGACTTCCCTCAGGACGTTCAGGACTGTCTGGCCTTCGAGAAGGCCAAGTTCACCAACCCCGAGAACCGCTATGCCTACCAGGTACGCGAGAAGTTCGGAGAGGACTTCGTCAAGAAGGGAATCGAACTTGCGAAGGAGCGCCAGGAACTCTATCTGTAGTCATATATCCACAGCCCGGCCCTGCGGCCGGGCTGTTTTGTGCTGCAAAAGCCCGGCCGGCGGCAGACGAGCTCGCTCGTCTGACATCTGCCGGGCGTAAGGACATGGAGCTCAAAGCCGCCTCCTTCTCGATTCTTCATATCGTAATTCTGCGACAATTCCATGTTTTATTTTTCATTGCCATTCGGATGGTTCCGTGTTATGATATTCTGCGATTAATTATAAGAAGAAAATAGAACAGAGAAGGACGATCCCATCCCCTTCCCTGTGCGAGGCAGCAATGAAACCGATTATATTGACGACCTGCGGTGTCGAGGATACCTCCCGCGGTCTTGTACAGATGTATTGTTATAAAACCTACTCCGAAGCCATTGCGAACGCCGGCGGTGTTCCTCTGATTGCCGGAGATGACACAGATATCGAATTCATGGCCGATCTGGCCGACGGACTCTACCTGACCGGCGGCAACGATATCGATGCCGCTCTCTACCAAGGAGACAGCGAGTACTGTATGATGCTCGATACCTGGAGAGACAGCATGGAGTATAAGCTGATCCATATCTTCGCCGAGAAGAAGAAGCCGATCTTCGGCATCTGCCGCGGCATGCAGATGATCAATATCGCCTTCGGAGGAACGATGTATGAGGATCTCCTGGTGAAGGCAGGGCATTTCCACCCGAACGAAGTCGATCATATGGCCTATGCAGCACCTGACAGCTGCTTCTCCCGCTGGTTCGGAGAGAGCTTCACCGTCAACAGCTTCCACCATCAGGCAGTGAAGGATCCGGGTACAGGACTTCATGTAACCGTAAGAAGCGAAGAAGGAATCGTAGAGGCCATCGAGCACGAGACTCTGCCTATTCTTGGCACACAGTGGCATCCCGAACGCATGACCGGTGATCACCGCTTCTCTAAGAACGGACCGGATATGAAGCCGCTCTTCGAGCGCTTCGTTCAGATGTGTGCGGAAGGCGCCGCAATGAAGCAATATTCTCAAATCTAACACGAAGGGGACACCTTGAACGATGATAAGATCGTCCAAGATGTCCCCTTTCTATTCCGGGAAAGTTCCGCCTTCTTCTGATATGTATATGCTAAGCGCAGACAGTGAAGCCTATATCCAAGCAGACTGCTCTAAGTCCTGACAGCCATGGGCAACCCATATTACCGATTGACTAACAGATATCTTGACATCTACAATCAAGTTAACTGATAAATCAAGTGATTCTTCGGAATATTCCGGTCAGAATACCGGATAATCCATACCAGAACGATCTATGGGAGGCGGCTATGAAGGCACTGAACGAAGCGACAACAATGCAGACCTATATCATCAAGTGGATGCTCGGAGAGCGTTCCGTCATCGACCTGCTCCATGACATCTGTCTGAAGGAAGGAGAACACGTTCATCTCCTGTCCTCCAACAAGAACTATGTGCGGATCCGCCATGATGGGCATCACTATGCCCTCGACTGTGATCTGGCCTGCCGCATCAAAGTCTGATTCGGTAGGATTCGAATAACTGCAGATACTCCTCTTCCACCTCATGGAAGGGGCGAAAAGAGGTATAGTCGAATGCCTCCAGCATCTGCGGCGCCGGCCGATCGGAGGGTTCGCTTAAGAGCTCCAGCAGGTCATAGTAGAGGACATCATCATCGATCTGCTTCATGATATGTGCCTCTTCCTCTGTCGGCTGCCCGCCCAGATACTTCTCGTAGATGATTGCAAGCAGGTGCTCTTCCCATTCCGTATATACCGGAATCTCCCTCTTGGTGGGTCTGGGAACATCCGACATGTAGGCTTCGCTTGCGTCATGGAGAAGGCAGATCAAAGCGATCCTGTCTCCGTATCCCCGGGCAGATGCCTCCCGAGCGCAGCGGATGCAATGCTGACCTACGGAGAGGAAGTACTTGACGTGGCCATTGCCACGGCAGAGCAGGGAGAGCGCGTGCGCGATATCCCGGATGTCAAGATCTTCGGACTTCGGCTCTGTTGGATAGAAGTGGATTCCGGTGTAGGTAGTGATGTAATTCGGCATCATGCGCCTCCTAATAACCAAGATGGGCAAGCAGGGACTCACAGGCTTCCACGATATCTGTGTAGACGGTGTCGAAGTTCCCGCTATACCAGGGATCATCGATATCCCGGGGATGCTTCGCATAGGCAAGCATCCGATGAATCTTATGCTGCGGGTCTGAGGGAATGATATAGCGCAGGTTGCGGATGTTCATCTCCTCTGCACACAGAAGATAGTCGTAGTAATCGTAGTCCGCCTTCGTCACCTGGCGAGCGGTCTTGCCGGCGCAGTCGATACCGTGGCGAGCCAGTTCCCTGCGGGCCGGGGGGTAGACCGGATTGCCCTTGCCGCGCCAGATCTCTTCCGTAGAGGTGGCGGCGGAAGAAACCTCGAATTGATTCGTAAGGCCGCGGTCGGCAAGCATCTGCATCATAATAAATTCTGCCATGGGGGAGCGGCAGATGTTGCCGTGGCAGATAAACAAAATTTTTATCACTGTTTCTGACTCCTTGAAAATAGATGAATATGCGGGCT
>R17__coassemble_252_pt1 | contig 33622 bp, 28 predicted proteins | sample R17__metabat2_low_PE_029 | metagenome-assembled genome bin R17
AACAAGTAGCGGGGTAGGGGCCCCGCGGATTGTGAGTGTTCTTAGGATGGCGAGATGCCTAAGCATGCGGTAGAAGTGTCCGGTGGACACTTCTTTAGCTGCGGAACGCGGAGCCATCCGTGCTGCATCATAAAATGTAGAGCAAATCGGCTCGTCCGATTTGCATCCTTGTTTTATATGAAAGGCTCTCGATTGGAAGTGGATATTCAGCTATACGTGATGATACCATACTATCGACTATGCAGCTCCGTAATTTATAATTTCCCAGGTTCCCTGCTCAGTCTTGCCAATCCACCACCTCCAGTTTAGGTAGAGTGTGTGCGGCTCGACACTTGTTCTCTTGACAGTTATTTTCATTCTGTTAAGATGATAAGGAGCACTGATCCGTAATATAAGGAGGAGCGAGGTATGAAGCGCAAGATTCTGACGATGCTGCGCTCCGGAGAGGAATATGTCTCCGGACAACAGATCTGCAATCAACTGGGAGTATCCAGAACTGCGGTATGGAAGGCGGTCAATAGCCTGAAGACAGAGGGGTATGAGATCGAAGCGGTTCAGAACAAGGGATACCATCTGGTATCGGCTCCGGATGTTCTGACAGAGGCAGAGATTGGAAGCAGACGCAGGGACCGTTGGAGAGATGCCCCACTCTATACTTATGATGTGACGGATTCTACGAATAATCGGATTCGTCAGCTGGTGGAGACCGGTGCCCCGGAGGGTACCCTTGCCGTTGCAGATGTTCAGACCGGAGGTAAGGGACGAAGGGGAAGACACTGGGAGACACCGGCAGGTATCGCCATTGCGATGAGTTTCGCACTGAAGCCTTCCTTTACCCCGGATAAGGCTTCCATGATTACGCTGATTGCTGCGATGGCATGTTCCCATGCGGTGGAGGAACTGACCGGACAGCGGGCGATGATCAAGTGGCCGAATGATCTGGTATTGAATCGGCGGAAGATCACGGGCATACTGACAGAGATGATCCTGGAGGAAGATTATATTCAGCAGATCATCGTGGGTATCGGCTTCAATATGCATCAGGAAGACTTCCCGGAAGAACTGGCAGAGAAGGCAACATCGATCTTCATGGAGACCGGAGTGCGTTATTCCCGTGCAGAACTGGTGTGCCTGGTGATGAAGTACTTCGCGGATTACTATGAGATCTTCGAGAGGACTGGTGATCTGGCCTTCCTGCAGGACGAGTACAATGAGCGGCTGGTGAGTGCAGGCGAGGAAGTCAGGATTCTCAGCCCCGGAGAGACGAAGACAGGGTTCTGTATCGGTATCAACGAGACCGGAGGACTTCTGGTGAAAGATGCGTCCGGCGATGTGGAAGAGGTTACCGCCGGCGAGGTGAGTGTGAGAGGACTTTATTCCTATATATAAGGAAGAAATCAGAGCGGGAATCCGGTGTTCTGACAGGGGATGTTCCTCAGAACGACCGCATGGCAGGAAGGATTCTCGATATCATAGAAAGAAGGAAAAACATGGCAGAAAGAGTTACCCTTTGCGGAGCGAATTCCTATACACAGAAATATTACCTGAACGATAAGTTCGCACGACTTCCCGAGCAGATTCGTCAGGAACTGCAGGTGATGTGCGTGCTGTTCGTGGAGGATGTCGGCGGTGTGCTGACCCTGGAATTCCTGGAGAACGGAATCCTGACCTTGAATGTATCCAAGGATGATGCCGACTATCTCTTCGATGAGATCGGCAGTGAACTGAAGATCCGCCAGATTCAGAGAGAACAGAGAGAGCTCCTGGATGGTCTCGAGAAGTACTACCGTATCGTATTCCTCGGACAGAGTCCGGAAGACTGGGAAGAGGATGAAGAGGAATGATTCTCGGACGGAAGGAGTATGCGATTCTCATCGGCAAGGAGGGAAGTCCTGCGGCAGAACATCCTGTGTTCCTCGCCCCGATGGCCGGTGTGACAGATCTGGCGTATCGACTGCTCTGTAAGGAGCAGGGGTGCGATGTCATGTGTACCGAGATGGTCAGTGCCAAGGCACTTTTGTATAAGAACAAGAATACCAGGGCACTCATGATGCGCAAGCCGGAGGAGACGCCGCTTGCGATTCAGCTCTTCGGATCAGATCCGGAGATCATGGCTGCCATGGCAGAGGAGATTCAGGACAGGTTCGACATCATCGATGTCAATATGGGCTGTCCGGTTCCTAAGGTGGTGAACAACGGAGAGGGCTCTGCCTTACTTCGGGATCCGGAACGGGTGACTGCTATCGTATCGGCGATGCGTAAGAAGGTTACCAAGCCGCTGACGGTGAAGATTCGCAAGGGATTCGATGAGGACCACGTGAATGCTGTGGAGATTGCGAAGCGGATCGAGGATGCAGGGGCAGATCTGGTAGCGGTTCATGGAAGGACCCGCGTGCAGTATTATGCCGGCAAGGCAGACTGGGAGATCATCCGGCAGGTGCGTGAGGCAGTCTCTATTCCCGTTATCGGCAATGGCGATATCTTCTGCGCAGAGGATGCGATTCGCATGATTGAGCAGACGGGATGTCAGGGTGTCATGGTAGCCAGAGGTGCTAAGGGCAATCCCTGGATCTTCCGAGATATCCACACTTACTTTGAGACAGGAGAACTTCCGCCCCCTCCCACCAGAGATGAGATCTGTGAGATGATTCTGCGTCACGGAAGATTGCAGCTGGAGTACAAGGGAGAGTATACCGGGCTTCGGGAGATGCGTAAGCATGTAGCCTGGTATACGGCCGGTACGCCTCATTCATCGGCGCTTCGCGCGAGATGCAATGAACTATGCACCTATGAAGATCTGGAACACTTGATGGAGGAGTTCCGGGCACAGCAGTGATGGCAGCGTCTGCGGCGCAGCAGGATGAGCAGAAGCGGAGAGCGGAGCCTGAGCATTTGCAAAGTGTGAAATCATGGTGACAAAGTGAAGAATCGGATTGACATTCGGAAGTGAATCAAGTATAATAAGGCGCATTGTAAATGGGAGAAAGAAACCTCGACTCGAGCGATAGCTGGGAGTAGGGGCTTTTTTCTGTGATACAGGGAGTATCGAGGGGACCCGGATACATACAGAATTTCCATAGATGAGCCGGAAGACCGGCAGGAGGAATTGAATCATGGCAGAGAAGAGATTGCTGACGATCAAGGGATTACAGGTACTGGAAGCAGAGCTGGATGATCTTAAGGTAAGACAGAGAAAAGAAGTTGCAGAAGCACTGAAGGAAGCAAGAGCACAGGGCGACCTGTCCGAGAATGCGGAATACGATGCTGCCAAGGAGAAGAAGAGCGAGATTGAAGGCCGTATCGAAGAGCTGGAGAATCTGCTGAAGAATGTTGAAGTTGTAGCCGACGAGGATATCAATGCAGGTGAGATCAACCTGGGATGTACGGTTAAGGTATGGGATATGGAGTTCGAGGAGGAACTGGAGTACAAGATCGTAGGTTCCACGGAAGCTGCCAGCCTGGAAGGCAAGATCTCCAACGAGTCTCCTATGGGCAAGGCACTGATGAAGAAGCACGTGGGTGATGAAGTGGACGTAGAAACTCAGGACGGTATCATCACTTTCAAGGTACTGGAGATCACCAGAACCGAAGAGTAATTATAGATTCTGATTCCCGGTGGGGAGCAGGATGAGAAGTCGCGGGCAGATGTCCGCAGATGGGAGAGTATCATGGCAGAGAAGAATAATGCAAAGCAGGAGCCCGATCTGAATCAGCAGAGAAAGGTCAGAAGAGAGAAGCTGGCAGCCCTTCAGGCAGCAGGCAAGGATCCCTTCCAGATCACGAAGTTTGATCAGACGCATCATACCGATGAGTGCAAGGACCTGTATAATGCACATGAGGCTGTGCTGCTGGCAGGCAGAGTTGCTCCTTCCACGGAAGGACTGGACGAAGCTGAGGCACGTGCAGTAGTTAACAATGATTATAATGAGAGAAGAGCCATCATGGATGCACAGCCGATCTATGTATCCATCGCAGGACGTATGATGTTCAAGCGTGTGATGGGCAAGGCTTCTTTCTGCAATATTCAGGACCTGAAGGGTAAGATTCAGGTGTATGTAGCACGCGATGTGATCGGTGAAGAGTCCTATGCGGACTTCAAGAAGTCCGATATCGGTGATATCTATGGCATCAAGGGCTATCTGTTCCGCACCAAAACCGGCGAGATCTCCGTACATGCACAGGAGATGACGATGCTCAGCAAGAGTCTGCAGGTACTTCCCGAGAAGTTCCATGGTCTGCAGGATACCGATACCCGTTATCGTCAGCGCTATGTGGATCTGATCATGAATGAGGACTCTAAGAAGGTATTCGTAAAGCGTTCTCAGATCATCCGCGAGATCCGCAACTTCCTGGCAGGACGCGACTTCATGGAGGTCGAGACTCCTACCCTGGTAAGCAATGCCGGCGGTGCTGCAGCCAGACCCTTCGAGACGCATTACAATGCCCTTGATGAGGATGTGAAGCTGCGTATCTCTCTGGAGCTCTACCTGAAGAGACTGATCGTCGGTGGTCTGGAGAGAGTCTTCGAGATCGGCCGTGTATATCGTAATGAGGGTGTTGACACCCGCCACAATCCGGAGTTTACTCTGATGGAGCTGTATCAGGCATATACGGACTATGAGGGTATGATGGAGCTGACCGAGAGCATGTTCCGCTATCTGGCGGAGAAGGTATGCGGCAGTGCAGTGATCTCCTACAATGGAATCACCATCGACCTGTCCAAGCCCTTCCGCCGTCTGACCATGAACGATGCAATCAAGGAGTATGCCGGTGTTGACTTCGAGACCATTGCTACCGATGAGGAAGCGAAGGCTCTGGCGAAGGAGCGCGGTATCGAGTTTGAAGAGCGCCACAACCGTGACGACATCATCAATCTCTTCTTTGAGGAGTACTGTGAGGAGAACCTGATCCAGCCTACCTTCATTATGGATCATCCTCTGGGAATCTCTCCCCTGACCAAGAAGAAGCCTTCCGATCCTTCCAAGGTAGAGCGCTTCGAGCTCTTCATCAACACCTGGGAGATGTGCAATGCTTACTCTGAGCTGAACGATCCCATCGATCAGCGTGAGAGATTCGCTCAGCAGGATGCGAATGCAGCTGCCGGTGATGAGGAAGCACAGCACACCGATGAAGACTTCCTGAATGCACTGGAGATCGGTATGCCTCCTACGGGCGGTATTGGTTATGGTATCGATCGTCTGTGTATGCTGCTGACTGACAGTGCAGCTATTCGTGACGTACTGCTGTTCCCGACGATGAAGTCATTAGAAAAGTAATATCGGCTATTATTAGGTATTTGAGTATCAAGAGAGGTCACCTTCTAAGAAAAATTTTAGAAGGTGACCTCTCTTTAATTATCCGAACCACTGTCATTCGTATATCCTCCCGGGTATATGAATGCGCGGCCAGAAGTATCCGAATTTATTCGCTGAAAATTATATAACTAATAAAACAAAGAAATATTACGCTTTTACTTGCAATTAATAATAAAGTATGTTATCCTCTTCCTCGTTAGTTCTCTGGAGAGCCCCGCGCAACACAGCGATGCGGCGGGCGCCGAAGGTGTACGGAGCGTCAAAGCGCTCCAATCTCTCAGGCAGAAGGACAGGAACCTCCGGAGACATTCCCGCTTTTCCCCTCTGGGACAGGTGCGGATATGTCTCTTTTTTGTTTTTGTGTATTCTTTTATGAGCCGGGTACTATACAGTAACAGGGCTCTTTTTTTGTGCACAAGCCCGGCAGGCGGCAGACGAGCTCGCTCGTCTGACATCTGCCGGGCGTAAGGACATGGAGCACAAAGTGCGGAATGTCCGCTTGCGGGTCGAGTAGGAGTGGCAAAGCCGCTTCCTACTCGATCGATACAGAAAAAAGGGCTATTATCTAACACTTTTCAATGAACAGAAAGGGAAATGTCATGTTTGCATCGATTGAGAATGTCATCACCACCGTGGATGATGCTCTGTGGGGCTGGCCCCTCATCATCCTCATTCTGTGTGTTGGTCTGCTTTTGACCATTCGCACGGGTATCCAGAGATATGTACCTCTGGGAATCAAGCATATGCTGGCCAATGAAAGCACCGGTGAAGGCGAGGTCTCCTCCTTCGGAGCCCTCTGTACCGCGCTCTCTGCTACCATCGGTACCGGCAATATTGTCGGCGTAGCTACCGCAATCTGTGCCGGCGGCCCCGGCGCTCTTCTCTGGATGGAGGTAGCCGCTCTGGTAGGTATCGCTACCAAGTATAGTGAGTGTACTCTGGCCATCAAGTACCGCGAGATAGATAAGGACGGCCATGTACTTGGCGGACCCTTCTACTATATCGAGAAGGGTATGGGTAAGAACTGGACCTGGCTGGGCAAGCTGTTCGCACTCTTCGGCGTGCTGGCCGGTCTGCTGGGTATCGGTACCATCACTCAGATCAATGGTATCGTCTCCGCAATCCAGAACTTCTTCCAGCCGGATTTTGATGCTGCCACTTCTGCCGGTGTCATGATTATGGGCAATAACTATTCTATGTCTACCGTTATCGGTGCGGTGGTTGTCACTGCTCTGGTAGCTCTGGTAGTTATCGGCGGTCTGCAGCGTATCAGTGCCGTAGCAGAGAAGGTAGTTCCCTTCATGGCAATCATCTATATTGCCTTTGCTGTTATCCTGATCCTCTGCAATATCACGAAGATCCCTATGGCAGTCAGCCAGATCGTTGTCGGCGCTTTTAATCCCGCAGCTGTCAGCGGTGGTCTCATTGGTGTCACTATTAAGACCGCTATGCAGAAGGGTATCGCCCGCGGTATTTTCTCCAATGAAGCCGGTCTCGGATCTGCGCCTATCGCTGCAGCTGCCGCTCAGACCGATGAGCCTGTACGCCAGGGTCTTGTCAGCATGCTGGGTACCTTCATCGATACGATTATCGTCTGCACCATGACCGGTCTCTCTATCGTACTCACCGGAGCATGGGATACCGGAACCGGTATCACGGGTGTGGCTGTCACTACCCTTGCTTTCCAGGAAGGCCTTCCCTTCCCTGCCAAGTTTAGTGCCTTCGTGCTGATGGTCTGCCTGGCTTTCTTCGCATTCACCACGATTCTCGGTTGGGATTACTACAGTGAGCGCTGCCTTGAGTACTTCACTGGCAGCAAAAAGGCCACTCTGGTATATCGTTGGGTGTACATTCTGGCAGTTCTCATCGGTCCTTTCCTGACGGTAAGTGCTGTATGGACCATTGCCGACATCTTCAACGGTCTGATGGCCTTCCCCAACCTCATTGCCCTGATTGCTCTCAGCGGTGTGGTATCTGCTGAGACCAAGGCTTATTTCGCTAAACACAAGGAAGGCTGAGCACATAAGTCCATCGGCAGACCGTAATGTGTTTTTGAGAATTCAGGGATAGAATTGAGGACCCGATTCGAGAGAAACGGGTCCTCTTTGCGTGATAAGGCTGCGGAACGACCAGGATGGGCGGAGCTGTCCCCTGCCGGATCGTTTTATCACTTCAGGGCTTTGATGTCATAGCTTTTTCGTTATTGTGCAGCATTGGGAGATATGTTAGACTAAACAAGAATTAAGTATGCATGGGATCTGTCTTGATTGTAAGGGAACAGTGACTGTGAGTCTATAGGAGGAAATTATGGAAGCTGAGAAGTTTATCCGGGAGAATCTGCCGTCTTCTTCAGATGATTCGCTTGTGACTTATGTCGATAAGTCTACTGCGAAGATCATGGATTTTGCGGTGGATCTGGCTGCAGATATTCTGGTTCATGGCGGCGAACTGTGGCGAGTGGAGTTGATTGTGAAAGATATTCTGGAGGTATATGATTTCAAGAATATCAACTTGTTTATGCTGCCTCATACGATTATTCTTAGTACTCAGGCAGATAAGCGTGAGCCGGTATTTCGTCAGCGTGAGGTAGGCGGAATGCATATCAATAGTGACAGACTGTCGCAGTTGAATCGTCTGATTCGTAAGGTCAAGGCAGAGAAGCCGGATCCCGACAAGTTGGCCGGTTTGCTGAATGAAGCGAGGGAGAGCGCCAATAATTATTCTCGTCTGATGATCGTAACCGGTATGGCGATTGCTCTGGCATCTCTGAACTTCATTATCGGAGGTACTGTTGCGGATGCTGTCTTTATTGCACTGGGTATCTATATCGTTATGGGAGCGGATCTGTACCTGAGCGCTGTCCCGGGAACCAACAAGATGCTGCTGACCGGAGTCGGAACCTTCCTGATCGGTATCATGTTCATTCTGACTTCCAATTACGGAATCACTTCGAATATGTTCCATCTTATGGTCATCACTTCGATTGGCTTGATCCCCGGTATTCCGCTGATCAATGCCTGCCGTGAAGTGCTCTGCGGACGTATTCTCGGCGGTGCCCTTCTGTTCGCGACTGCGTTTATTGAGACGCTTGCTGTTGTGTGCGGCTATGCCGTAGCGATCTCGGTTATGGGGGTATAATTATGGATTGGATGAATATTGTTAAGGAACTTATCTTTGCATTTACCTGCTGTTTGGGTTTCGGTATCGTCTTTGGCGTGAAGCCGAAGGAGCTCTATCTTGCCGGACTTGGCGGTGTAATCGTGCAGGCCACCTTGATCATCTGCAAGATGTTCACCCCCAATCGTCTGATCTACACGATTATCGGTGCTATCATCGCTTGCTTCTACAGTGAGTTCCTGGGTCATGTGCAGAAGACGACGATTACGAAGTTCTTGTATCCGTCTCTGGTTCTGATGATTCCCGGAGATGTCCTCTTCAATGTGATTGATTCTATGCTGAACCTTCATGGTGCAGACTTCATCAGCTATACGGTGGAATTGATTGGCGGTCTGGCCGGCATCGCACTGGGCTGCATGATCGCGCCGATGATCACACATTCCAAGAGATATGTGAAGAGCATCATCTCCTGATGAACAGGATCGCTTACTATCATCTGCCGGGTCTCTTCGAGTTTTATGAGCTCTACCGTGTCTTTCTGCCTCTCTTCAGGGAGCATAGGGAATACTTCTATGATTGGTGCGAGATAGGATCGATCTATGGAGCCCCGGCAGACTGTATCTGGGGCGGTGGTCGTACCGGTTTCGGAGATCAGGATCCTCGGGATGTGCTGGCGCTGATGCGAGAATATGGTATCAGCGCCAGATTGACCTTCAGCAATTCTCTGCTGCGAGAGGAGCATCTGGCTGACCGAAGGTGCAATAGCGTCTGCAGCTTGTTCGCTGAGGAAGAGATTCCCGAGGGTGTGATCGTACACTCGGATCTTCTGCTGGATTACCTGCGGCAGAGATATCCGAACTTATACTTTGTATCCTCGACGACCAAGGTGTTGACTGCATTCGATGATCTCCGAAGTGAGCTTGCACGGGAAGAATTCCGCTATGTTGTTCCCGACTTTCGGCTGAACAGGGAATTCGAATTATTGAGGAGCTTATCTGAAGCGGAGAAGGGGAAGGTGGAGTTCCTCTGCAACGAGTGCTGTTCCGTAAACTGCAGAGACAGGCGCCGCTGTTATGAGAATGTCAGCCGCAAGAATCTGGGGGAAGAGTGCCGGGATCACAGATGCAGTTCACCGGAAGGCCGTGAAGGATATCGCTTTTCGCGGGCAATGGAGAATCCTGCCTTTATCGGAATTCGTGATATCCGGGAAGTCTATCTCCCGATGGGCTTCTCTAACTTCAAGATCGAGGGGCGCGGACTTGGAAGCGCCATGATCCTGGAGTTCCTGCTCTACTATATGACAAAGACAGAGTATCAGCTGCGTGTCAGGGAGAGCATATATCTGGACAGTATGCTGGACCTGTTCTGATGAAGATATCCCGAAGCGTTCATTGTCATCATGAAGAAGTATATGAGCACACACAAGTAAGCTTTCATTATTAATATGAAAAGATAAACAGCACGGATCCTATATCCTCTTCGGTATAGTAATCCGTGCTGTTTTCTATTGTCTGTGAAGTGTTCCGGTGATTGGTACTAGATCAGACCGTATTCCTCAGCAAGCTTGCGGAAGATTGGCAGAGACTTCTCTACACGCTCTGTAGGTACACAGTAGGCGATCCGGAAATGCCCGGGACAGCCGAAGATATCTCCGGGTACCAGCATCAGGTTCTTCTCTGCAGCCTTACGGCAGAATTCGTAAGCGTCCGGCTCAGGAGAGCGAGGGAACATATAGAAGGTTCCGCCGGGCTTCACGCAGGTGAAGCCATAGGAAGTCAGAGCTTCATAGAGAAGCTTCTGGTTGGTTTCATAGACAGACAGATCAGCGGTAGCCAGGCTGGTCTCTGCTACCGTATGCTGCATCAGGGAAGCAGGACCATTGTGGCCTAAGGTACGGGAGATCTGAGGACAGATATCGATGATCTGTTCGCCATCTGCGCACTCCGGGTTCACAGCAAGGTATCCGATTCGCTCTCCGGGGATGGAGAGCGACTTGCTGAAGGAGTAGCAGACGATCGTGTTGGGGTAATAGTTGGCAATATAAGGGCAGTCCACACCTTCGAAGATGATATCCCTGTAAGGTTCATCGGAGATGAGATAGATCGGATAGCCGAATTCTTCGGACTTCCTGGTCAGAACCTCAGAGAGCTTCTGAATGGTTGGAGTGGAGTACACAGAACCGGAGGGGTTATTGGGGGAGTTCACGAGAACGGCAGCCACACCGGGGTGCAGCATCTCTTCGAACTTCTCGAAGTTGATCTGGAAGGCTTCAATATCCGCCGGAACGATGGATAAGCTGACACCGGCGCCGGAGGTGTAGGGCTTGTATTCAGAGAAGCAGGGAGCGAAGGTCAGGATCTCGTCTCCGGGACGAGCGACCGCGCGGAAGGCATGGGCCAGTGCTCCGGCAGCACTGATGGACATGAAGATGTTGGAAGCCTGGTAGTGGCTTCCGTAGCGCTGATTCAGACCGGCGGCGATATTGGCTCTGGCTTCCGGGATTCCCATGCCGGGGCAGTAGCCGTGAAGCGTCAGATCATCCAGCGTCTGAATCTTGTGGATCATGGTCTGATTGACGATCTCCGGTGTGGGAACGGAGGGATCTCCTAAACTGAAGTTGTATACATTCTCTTCGCCGAATTCTTCGACTTTCTTGCATGCTTCGTAGAAGATCTCGAAGATGACATCTTTCTCCTGAAGCATGGCAGTATATCTGGGATTGATCATGGTAACTCCTTTGTATTATTGCTTGACTTTATTGCAGTCAAGTATTATCATATCATAGTTTGACAATAGTGAAATCATAGCATAATTTCTATACTCAAACAAGACGGTTTTTATTGACAAATACGGAATGCTTTACTATGATAAAACGGTAGAGAACAGAAGCACCTGCTTATTATATAAGTACAGGCAAGACGATATCCGGCATGGAGGAATGATACATTGACTGGGAGATTCCTGGTCATTCTTTGTGTCTGGGAACTTTTCGACAATTCCCGGGCTTCGACAGACGATAAGACGAAATGCTGTATATAATGTAGAAATTACGTATGTAATTGATATTATTGACAGATAGATGATATGGATGATAGATGAGATGCCGGCTTTCCGACATGATGGGAAGGCGGTGGATAGGAGATGACAGGTATGGAGAATTATACGATTATGGCGGCACCCTACACAGTAGGACCTGAGGCATATCAGAAGGTTCCTGAATATGCAGGCCGATGCGGCAGAACTGCGGTGGTATTGGGCGGTAAGAAGGCGATGGCTGCTGCAAAGGAGAAGCTGGACGCGGCTGTTGCAGGAAGCGAGATTGAGATCCTCGAGTACATCTGGTTCGGTACCGAGTGTACCTTCGAGGCGGCGAAGCGTATGGAGGCCATGCCGAATGTACAGAAGGCCGATATGCTCTTCCTGGTGGGCGGCGGCAAGGCAGTGGATACCGGCAAGCTGGTCAGTATCGATCTGAAGAAGCCATACTTCTCCTTCCCTACGATTGCTTCCAACTGTGCGGCAAGCTCCTCCCTGGCGATCGTATACCATGAGGATGGAAGCTTCTGTGACTTTGTGCATTTCCTGGAATCTGCCAGGCATGTGTTCATCGATACGGATATCTGTGCCCGTGCTCCTAAGGAGTATCTCTGGGCGGGAATCGGTGATACCTATGCCAAGTACTATGAGGTGAGCATCTCTGCGAGAGGTGAGCAGCTGGAGCACTACAAGGCACTGGGTGTGAATCTGAGCCGTATGTGTATGGAGACTTTGGTTCAGCATGGAGAGCAGGCCCTGAAGGACAATACTCAGGGAATCGCATCCTATGACTTCGAGCAGGCAGCTCTGGCAATCATCATTACTACCGGATGGGTCTCCATGCTGGTGTCGAGAGATCACAACATGGATTATAACGGCGGTGTGGCGCACGCTTTCTTCTATGGGCTCTGCAACCTGCCCAGATTCGATGAGAATCACCTGCATGGCGTAGTCGTGGGCTTCGGCTGTCTGATCCTGCTGACGATCGACGGACGTGAGGAAGAGTGCCGTAAGCTGATGGAATTCAATCGGACGGTGGGTCTGCCTACCAGACTTTCCGAGATTGAGGTGACGCTGGAGCAGGTGGCCAGCTGTGCGGAGTCTATGACGAAGGATGAAGATCTGGCTCACTATCCTTATCGTGTGACGGCAGAGATGATCGTGGAGGCCGCCAGAAAGCTGGACGTGTAGACTGAGGTTATAACAGATGATGATGGAAGGTAATTATGAGCCGATTCGCGTGAAAGTGAACGGCAAGATGTATAGAGGCTTCGTTCCTACGACCATGACCCTTCTGGATTATATCCGGGATGAGCTGAAGCTGAAGGGAACGAAGAGAAGCTGTGATAACGGAGAGTGCGGTGCCTGCTCCGTAATCATGAATGATGAGCTGGTATATTCCTGCCACGTGCTGGCTGTGCAGGCAGACGGTGCGGAGATCGTGACGATCGAGGGTATCACCCGAGGGTTCGACGGCGATACGAAGCTGCATCCGATTCAGGAAGCCTTGATGGATCAGGGCGCGATTCAGTGCGGCTACTGTACGCCCGGTATGGTTCTGGCGATCAAGAAGCTGCTGGATGAGTTCCCGGATCCTACGGATGCGCAGATCCGCTATGGTCTGTCCGGCAATATCTGCCGCTGCACCGGCTATGTGGCGATCTCCAATGCTGTGAAGCAGGCCGCAAAGGTGCTGAGAGAGGAGAAGGCATGATCGATATCTATAAGATGAGGGATATGAAGAATGCGATCCGACGCATCGAATCTGCATCCAAGGCTTCGGGAGCCGCAGAGTTCCTGGACGATATGGAGATGCAGGGGATGACCTACGGCGGCATCATTCGATGTCCTTATCCACATGCGAAGGTGCTCTCGGTAGATTATGAGGAAGCGAAGAACATGGAGGGCGTGTTGGGAATCCTGACCCCGGACAATGCGCCGAAGGTGAAGTTCAACTGTACGGGTTCTCTTCCTTCTCCGATCCTCTATGAGGATGAGAGTGTGCTGACCTGGCATCCGACGCACGAGGGGGATCGTGTCCTGGCAATCGTAGCTGAGACGAAGGAGATCCTGGCTCGCGCCATGAACTCTGTGAAGGTAGAGTATGAGGTGCTTCCCGCAACGATGAAGATCGAGGAAGCAATGAAGGATGAACGTCTGATCAATCCGGAGATGTTCGACAGCAACTGCTTCTTCCATAAGGTCGGCGTTCGCAAGGATGTGGAGGAAGGCTTCGAGAAGTGCGACTATATCTTCGAGGATACTTATCACACCCCGACGCAGCATCCGATTCCCATGGAATTGACCAGCTGCGTGGCTTACTGGAACCGGGATGGACATCTTCAGGTGTGGGCGACGACTCAGGTACCCTATCAGGATCGCAGAATCCTGGCTCAGATCTTCCAGATTCCGGAGAGCGATATCAGCTGTCATAAGGCGATGATCGGCGGCGGCTTCGGTGCCCGCGAGGAGACCTACAATCAGGATATCGCAGCGGCGCTGTCCCGCATGATCTACCGGCCGGTCAAGATCCTGCATGACAGATGTGAAGAGATGATCGCGACGGCGGTCCGTCATGCGTCCTATTCCAAGGTCAAGATGGGTCTGAGTAAGGATGGAGAGATGATCTCCTATCATCAGACGATGTATACGAACGGCGGAAGCTACTGTACACATACGCCGCTGGTAACCAGTGCCCCCGACCGTAAGATGCCCTATCATATGCCTTACTTCCGCTATGATGGCATCGGTGTTCTGACCAATGCTGCCTGCTCCGGCGCATTCCGCGGCTATGGCAATCCCCAGGGAAGCTTCGCCAGAGAGTCCATGATCAACGATGCCTGTATGTCTCTGGGATGGGATCCGGTACAGTTCCGCTATGAGAATGTGTGTAAGCCCGGTGAGCGGATGCACGGCAATCGTGAACTGAGCACTTTCCCTTATGAGCAGGTCTTCCAGGGTGGTATCGATCTGCAGAAGGAGATCGATGCAAAGGAGGGCTTAAGAGACGATGATGAGGTGAAGGAAGCCTGGGGTATGGCGCTGATCAGCCACACCAGCTCGATCTCATCCCTGGAAGGTCTGACTTCCAGTTCCATCATCTGTCTGCCGGATGGTTCCGTCTCCCTGATGACCGGTACCACTGATATGGGTCAGGGCTCGGAGACAGCAATGGTTCAGGTCTGCGCTGAGAAGCTGGGCATGGATCTGAAGGATGTTCGTCATGCGGACCTGGATACCTCCACCTCCCCTTATAATATCGGAAGCTACTCCAGCGGTCAGATGTTCCTGACCGGCAATGCAGTGGCACTGGCTTGTGAGAATGTGATCGAGAAGGCAAGAATCGCTCTGGCGAAGAAGTATAATCGGCCGGAGAGCGAAGTGCAGTTCCGCGATAAGATGTTCCATATCTTCTATCTGGGCAAGCGGATGACCTTCAAGGAAGCAATCATCGATATCTGCGATGGCGGTCATGGTGACTTCATCATGGGAAGCGGAACTGCTCATCTGGAAGATGCACCGGAACCCTTCTCTCTGTGCTGGGCAAAGGTTGCTTACTATAAGAAGGAGAACGCGATCAAGCTGACACATATGATTGAGAGCGTTGACATCGGACGAGTGATGAATCCTCTGATCGTTAAGGGTCAGCTGGAAGGTGCCATTCAGATGGGTGTCGGTTATGCGCTGATCGAGGATCTGGATCTGGATCCTCTGACGAAGAAGTATGTCAGTGCGGACCTTCTCAATTACAGGAATCCTCTGTGTATCGATATGCCGGAGGTGCATCTCTTCGTGGCAGACAGTTATGAGCCCCGAAGTGCGAACGGAACCAAGAGTGTAGGTGAGCTTGGCCTGATTGCGGTAGGTCCTGCGATCCGCAATGCGGTGGTGAATGCAACGGGCAAGAAGATCAATGACCTGCCCCTGAGCCGTCATTTCTATATCAAGAATGAGCGTTGTGACGGATTCTTCGAAGGAGGTATCGACTGATGCAGATTATTGCAGATTATTCTTATCATCGTCCCTCCGATATCGAGGAAGCCTGGGAACTGGTGAGTGAAGACGCTGTCATTATGGCAGGTGGTTCCGATGTGATGCCGCAGCTGAAGATGGCGACCATCGACCCTAAGGTGATGATCGATCTTGCGAAGATCGAAGAACTGAAGAAGATCGAGGAGCAGGAGGATGGCATCCATGTGGGTGCTATGGTGACTCTGGTTCATCTGGCGAAGGATCCCATGATCCTGGCGAAGGCCCCCATTCTATCTCAGGCAGCCCGCAATGTGGCTTCCCCTCAGATCAGGAACCGGGGAACGATTGCAGGTAATGTCATGCAGGCGAGACGGTGCTTCTACTATAACCAGACCAAGGAATGGCGGCAGGGAATCCCCCGCTGCAGGAAGGTGGGCGGAGATATCTGCCTTCAGATTCAGAGCTCGCCGGTCTGCCGCGCCATCTACTATTCGGATATGGCTCCGGCGCTGATTGCCTGCCAGGCGATGGTTAAGGTTCGCGAAGCAGAGGGAGAGCGGTGGATGAGCTGTGAAGAATTGGCAGCCAGACACTGTGAGGACCGGGATCCTCTGATGCTGATGGAAGAGTTCCTGATTCCGAAGGCAAGCTATGAGGGCTGTGCAGCAAGATTCTGCAAGTACAGTCTGCGTGGAAGCATTGATTTCCCTATTGTTAACTTTGCCTGTGTGGTGAAGCCGGATCAGGTCCGCTTCACGGTAGGCGCGATCGCCACTCATGTGATCCGCCTGGAAACTGTAGAGATGTATATTGCGGAGAAGAGGGCAGACTTTGATCCTGCGGAGGCCGGCGAGCTGGCTTTCGCTGAGATGAAGAAGAAGTGTCAGTTGATCCGTGAAGCCGGTTTATCTGTCTCTGTTAAGAGATCTTCCTTCCTGCAGGTCCATGAGATCCTGGAAGAGATCCACAGACAGATGAATCAGGCATAGATAATAGTAGTGTCATTTTGTGAATGGAGGAAATGAGAATGAACAAGATGAAGAAACTGATGGTACTTGCGCTGGCTATGATGATGAGCGTATCCATGCTGGGCGGCTGCGGAAGCAGTTCTACCGCATCCACCACGGCAGCTGCAGAGGCAGCTGAGACTGAGGCAGCTGAGGCTGCAGATACTGAGGCTGCAGAGGCAGCAGATACCGCAGACGAGGATCTGCCGGAAGTACACGTAACCTTCTGCAACATGCTGGCTGAAGATCATCCTCAGAGCATTGCAGCAAAGGAAGTTCTGGCGAAGGAAGTATCCGAAGCTACCGGCGGCAAGTTCACCATCGATGTACAGGTCAATGGTGTCCTTGGTTCTGATGCTGAGACCGTAGAGGCAACGACCATGGGCAATATGGAGATGTGCGGACCCGCAGCAGCTACCCTTGCTACCCTGGATTCCAACTGGTATGTACTGGATATCCCTTATGTATTCCTGTCCCCTACCCAGGCAAGAAATGCTCTGGACGGTGAGCTTGGTGAATATCTGGCAGATTCTCTGGAGCAGACGGCCGGTCTGATCTGCCTGGCTGTCGGCGAGTCCGGTATGAGAAACCTGTCCAACAATACCAAGGAGATCACTTCCCCTGAAGATCTGGCAGGCATGAAGATTCGTGTTCTGGAGAATAAGTATCATCTGTCCACCTTCTCCGCTCTGGGTGCTAACCCTACGGCTATGGCATTCGGTGAAGTATATACTGCGATGCAGACGAACCAGATCGATGGTCAGGATAACCCCATCACCATTACCTGCACCAATAAGTTCTATGAGGTTCAGAGCTACTACACTCTGACTCAGCATATGTTCTGTGCCAACACGGTATGCGTTAACGCAGAATGGTTCTACTCTCTGCCTGAGAGCTATCAGGAGATTCTGAGACAGGCTGCTGCTGACATGATCGCTGAGCAGCGCCGCCTGATCGATGAGAATGAGGCTTCTTATGTAGAAGAGATGGAAGCAAACGGCTGCAAGGTTACCGAGCTGACGGATGATCAGAAGCAGGCATTCGTAGATGCAACTCAGACCGTTCGTGATGAGTTCGTTGAAGAGTTCGGCGAGGCAGGTCAGAACATGCTGGATCTGGCTGCAAAGTACGCAGAGTAATTCGTAATTATCTGAAATGATTGACAGGAATCCGCAGTATTCCAAGGAATACTGCGGATACTGTCTTATCTTGCAGGAGACCTGCAGGATTCACCAGAAATAAGGAGTGATAGGATGAAAGTTCTCAAGTGGCTGAACCGATATATGGAGGAAGTAATCCTCGTTCTCGGTGTAGGCGTTATGATCCTGCTGATCTTCTTCCAGGTTGTCATGAGATATTGTTTCAACAATTCTCTGGCATGGTCTGAGGAAGTCGCAAGATATGTATTCATCTGGCAGGTATGGCTGGCAGTTCCCTATGCAGTTATCCGCGGACGTCACATTCGTCTGGAACTGCTGCACGATGCTCTGGGTCCTGTGGGTAAGTTCGTGCTGGACCTGATCTTTTTTGTTGTAAGTGCAGGCTTCTTCTTCTACATCGGAGTTCAGTCTTCCGGTGTGGTTGCCGGAGTGATTAAGATGAACCAGGTAACACCGGTTCTTGCCATTCCCAAGTGGCTGTGCTATCTGTCGGTACCGGTGGGATCCTTCCTCGGAGCCTTCCGTTTTGTTCAGTATGGCGTTCTTCGCATCCTGAGATTCACGAAGGATCCCTCGGATACGAGAACGATCGTGGTAGAAGAGTAAGGAGGCGTCGGTATGGATTTTGTGATTTTGTTTGGCGTTCTCTTCGGTCTTCTGATTCTCGGTGTACCGATCGGTGTATGCCTTGGCTGTGGTACTCTGGCGGTTATGGTCTTCACTACCGACCTGTCTCCTCAGCTTCTGGCACAGGCTTGCTTCACCGGTCTGGATTCCTTTACCCTGTTGGCGATCCCCTTCTTCGTTGTAGCCGGAAGCTTTATGATGTACGGCGGTATCTCCCGCCGTCTGCTGAAGCTCTTCAATGCCCTGGTTGGTCATGTGACCGGCGGTCTGGCAGATGTTACTACGATTGCCTGTATGTTCTTCGCAGCCATCTCCGGTTCCGGTCCTGCTACGGTATCCGCCATCGGATCCTTCATGATCCCCGAGATGGAAGATAAGGGATATGATCCAGCCTTTGCCGCTGCGCTGTCTGCCTGTGCCGGTGCCATTGGTGTTATCATCCCTCCCAGCATTCCCTTTATTCTGTATGCGGTAGCGGTAGGATGCTCTGTCAGTGACCTCTTCCTTGCCGGTATCGTTCCCGGTATTCTGATTGGTGTTCTGCTGATGGTTGTCAGCTATGTGGCTGCCAAGAAGAACGGATGGCATGGCAATGCTCACAAGGCCAGCGGTGCTGAGATCTGGGAGGCATTCAAGGAGTCAATCCTTGCAATCCTGTCCCCCATCATTATTCTGGGCAGCATCTATGCCGGCATTTGCTCTCCAACAGAGGCTGCAGTTACCGGTGTTGTATATTCCTTCATTATTGGTTTCTTCGTATATAAGGAACTGAAGTGGAAGGAGATCGTGAAGTCCTTCGTGGATGCCGTATATATCAGTGGTTCTACCCTCTTTATGGTAGGTATCACGACGTCTCTGGGACGAGTTCTTACTCTGAAGGCTATCCCCGATCGACTCTGCGCAATGCTGACTTCTGTATCCGACAGCCCGATCGTAATTATGGGTATGATTACCATCATGCTCCTGATCGTAGGCTGCTTCATGGATAATATCTCTGCAACGATTATCCTGGCTCCCATGCTGCTTCCTACAGCGCTGCAGTGCGGACTGACCACCGTTCAGTTCGGTGTTGTTATGACGATGCTGCTTGCAGTGGGCTTCGTAACGCCTCCCTACGGAATCAATCTGTTCGTGGCAAACCAGATCAGTAAGGTACCTCTGATTCGAATTGCGAAGCGAGCGATTCCGCTGATGCTTGCTATGTTGCTTGCAACGATCCTCACGATGATGTTCCAGCCGATTACCATGGGCTTGGTGAATCTGGTAGGATAGGGAATCGGGAAGTGACCAATCATAGATGACAAAAAGACCATTCGGGACGAACCGAATGGTCTTTTTGTCTAAGAAAACAAGGCGCAGGAGGGATGTGTCCGCCCTCCCGGATACCGGCGTACGGGGTTGAGATTCGCTCTTAACCGAGGAAACTGCTGAGTATAACAATCAGGAATCCAATCAGGACGCCTCCGATATTCCACTTCCGATTCTTCTCATGCAGCAGCAGAGGAAGCAGCTCGAAGAGGACGATGAAGAGAATCATGCCGAGAGCCAGACACATAAGAACACTCTCCAGCAGGTGATGCGAGATCGTGCTGAGAGCCAGCATCAGGCAGCCGCCCATGAAGGTAGATGCCGTAGCAAGGAAGATAAGTATATAGCGCTTTGTGCGATTCTCCTGGCGAAGTGCAGAGTAGATCAGCATACCCATGGGGATGTTGTGAAGACCGACACCCAGGGCCAGGACCAGACCGCTGTTGATATCCGTCAGGCAGATGCTGTAGACAGTCATGCCTTCGATGATATTGTGAATGACGATGGCGATGGTGGCCATGATACCGATGTGGACGGGATTCTCCTCATCTGCTTCCTCATGTTCCGGGATGAACATGTCCAGAACCTTCAGCAGACCGATGCCGAGCAGGATCAGAACCGCCGCCAGCGGGTAACGGGCCGGTTCGAAGGCTTCAAGAATCTCGGGAAGGAGGTCCAGGACAACGATACCAGCCATGGAGCCGAAGGCGATGGCGTAGGAGATATGTTCAATCAGTTCATGATTCGGGAAGAACTTGATCAGAATCATACCTGAGAGGAAGAAGAGACCGAGAAAGAGTGTAATCCAGAGTGCCATAGCGGCTCCTTTCTGTATAGGAAGGAAATCGTGCAGCAGTCTCTGCGGAATCCTTCGATGTATGTGCATTTGAACAAGTGTAATTATGCTCAAATGCACGAGTGTTCATTTATCTTAAAACGCAAACATGGGAATGCGCGAAGCATTCCCATGTGCGATTGTTATTCTATCAGATTTTTAGGAGGTTCGTCAAGAGAAATCCGATGGTATGAAAAAGAGCGTCCTTTTTTCGTCCGCTTGTCACTCTCGAAACACAGAATGTGTATGCTTTCTTTGATTTGTGTTATGGACATCTGATATTATAATAAGATATAACTAATCACAATCATCAGACCACATCATGGCGGAAAGCGATGTTGGTCCACAATGAAAATATGCTCGGGAGAAGTATCATGTATCAGTTATTTCCAAAAGTGAATGGTTTCATCCATGGCGGTGACTATAATCCGGATCAGTGGCTGGATCGGCCGGATATCCTGGAGAAGGATGTCGAATTGATGAAGAAGGCGCACATCAACTGCGTGACGCTGGGAGTGTTCTCCTGGTCTGCTTATGAGCGGGAGGAGGGGAAGTTCAGTTTTGACTGGCTGAAGTCTGTGATGGACAATCTGTATGAGAATGGAATCTATACGATTCTTGCGACTCCCTCGGGAGCGAGGCCGGCCTGGCTGGATGAGAAGTATCCGGACGCGATGCGGGTGGATGCTTACGGACACCGCAACAGGCACAGCAGCAGGCATAACCACTGCATGACATCCGTGAATTACAGAAAGCAGGTGGCGAAGATCGATACGCAGCTGGCGGAAAAGTTTTCTGAACATCCGGGGCTGATTCTGTGGCATATCTCCAATGAATTCGGCGGGGCCTGCTACTGTGATTCCTGCAAGAAGCGCTTTCAGGAATATCTTGCGGAGAAATTCAATCATGATATCGACAAGCTGAATCACGCCTGGTGGACCGGCTTCTGGAGCAGAAGATTCACAAGCTTCGAGCAGGTGGAGCCGCCGTATTCGAATGGAGAGGACTCTATTCTGGGTCTTAATCTGGAGTGGAAGAGGTTCACCACCTGGAGCACGAACGACTTCATGAGATTCGAGATCGATACACTGCGCAAGGTGGACCCGAAGACCCCGGTGACGACCAACTTCATGACGATGTATGAAGGACTGGACTACCATCAGATGATGGATAGCCTCGATATCATCAGCTGGGATAGTTACCCCAGGTTCCACAATGACTATGAGTCGCTGCAGGAGACATTCGCGAGGAATGCCTTCAACCATGCACTCTTCCGGTCGATGAAGCCGGATCGCCCCTTCATGTTGATGGAGAGTGCCCCGGGACTTGTGAACTGGGCGCCCGTGAACAAGTATAAGAGGCCGGGAATTCACCGTCTGGCTTGCCTGCAGGCGGTGGCTTCCGGATCGGATACTGTGCAGTACTTCCAGATTCGTAAGGGAAGGGGGGCCTTCGAGCAGCATCACGGTGCGGTCATCGACCATCTGGGCACGGATGATACCAGAGTGTTCCGGGAAGTGGCGGAAGTCGGGGAGATGCTGGAGAAGATCGGGGAGGTTACCGGCTCCCTTGCAGGCAATCCGGTAGCTCTGCTTTTCGACTGGGATAACCGCTGGGCCATCAAGGATGCTATGGCACTGGCTCAGGAAACCAAGAAGTATGAAGAGACCTGTATCGATATCTGGAAGACCTTCCTGCGTCTGGGTGTCGAGCCGGATATCGTCTCCTCCGATATGGATTGGTCCGGTTACAAGGTGATTCTTGCTCCGATGCTCTATGTGCTGCATGATGGCATCGGAGATAAGGTGAAGGAATTCGTTCGGAAGGGAGGAAGGATCATCGCTACTTACTTCTCCGGATATGTAGATCAGAATCTGCTCTGCCATCTGGGCGGCTTCCCGGGAGATGGGCTGAGTGAAGTCTTCGGCGTAATCAGCGAAGAGATCGATTCCTTCTATCCGGCAGATCGGAATCATATTCTATGGAAAGACAGTGAAGATACCCTGGGTAAGCGAATCGAGGTCAGAGATTATGCAGAGCTTCTTCGCGTGAAGGATGCGAAGGTTCTTGCATCCTACACGGAAGACTATATCCAGGGAAGTCCTGCTGTGACGGTGAATGATTACGGCCCGGGAAGGGCATACTATCTTGCCTGCAGAACCGAAGCAGAGGATCTGGCGCCTTTCTTCCGGGAGGTACTGGAAGGGGCGGGAATTTCGCCGAAGATACTGCCGAAGAATGTAGAGTACCACGTGAGGAAGAATGAGAATGCTGTGTATGAATTCTATCTGAATCTCGGAAGTCAGGAAGCCGAGATCAATGGAATCTGTGGGGAGGATCTTCTCACCGGGGATAGGATCGATGGCAGCTATATGCTTCAGGGAATGCAGGTACTGGTAGTGAAAAAGGAATATAGGTGAGCGTCAGGCGGCATCAGAGGGATCCTCTGGTGCCGCCTTTTTTGGAAAATGTTCGAGTTTCAGGCGGTTATGAAACCACGCCTGTCTTTGCTGCGCCCAAAATCCAGCTCCATGGCTCGCTGTTTTCATAAAAATTGTGCATATTTGCCAATAGTTTGGTGATGGACGCTTTATATGGCTGATTTTTATAATATGAGTGCATTACAGTATCTTGTGGAGGTGGGTGTTCAGTGGCGGAACTGCAGAGTAAAGGTATGCACTATCAGATGATGGAGATTCCTGTCGGGGAGGATGTTCTTGCCTTGTTGGGAAGCAGCTGGATTCGGGAATATGGTTTTGATGAGGAAGAGCAGCTGATCGACTATGATCACTTTCACAATCTGTTGGAAGTCGGTATCTGTCGTTGGGGTCGGGGAACAATATGCATAGATGACAGATCCTATGACTATGCGGCCGGTTCCGTCATGGTGATTCCGGCAAATTGTATGCATAACACACGGAATGAGCCCGGGCAGAAGAGCTTCTGGGAGTATATCTACTGTAATCCGAAGGACTTCCTGTCCCGAAGGATGGGGATGGAGAAGCCGGAACTGCAGGACCTGCTTGGCATGATTGAGCGAAGACCCTTCCTGAAGGATGCAGAGGAGGTTCCGCTCCTTGTGCAGGAGATCAATCTGCTGATGAATCAGGTTCGTCTGAAGGAGTACAACTATAGGGCTTGTGTTCATGGACTCCTTTACAGCTTACTGATGGAGATCATCAAGATCAATCAACAGGATGTTCCTGTGATCATAGAGAATGGAATCCACAATCGAAGGAAGCAGACTCGCCTGAGGAATGTTCTGGACTATATGGAGGAGCATTATGCAGAGAACCTGAAGATTGCGGACATCGCCAGGAATACCTTTATCAGTGAGGGGTATCTGCGTCGTCTCTTTATGAACTATTATCAGCTGACTCCCCAACAATATCTTAACCGCATCAGAATTGAGAAGGCGTGTCAGCTGCTGCAGGAGTCGGATGATGGCGTGCTGGAGATTGGATATAAGGTGGGGTATGAAAGTACCTCTGCTTATCTTCGCAACTTCAGTAAGATCGTCGGAATGACACCCAAGCAATGGCGTGATCAAAAACGGAAATCCGAGCCTTGAATGATCCATGCGGAGCAAAAAACAATTTTGCGCAGCGGATGGAATGTGAGAATGAGTGGGTTGCGAATGATAACTATGATGACGTAATAATTCGTATAATTATCCTTAGCAATATGCCAAAAAACATAAAAAAGTGCATTTGCAAGAAGAATGCACATGCAATTGTGCGTAAAAAGGAGGAGTTTCTTATGAAAAAGAAGATGCTTGCATGGATGATGGCTGTCTGCATGGCAGCCGGTCTGGTGGCTTGCGGCGGCTCAAGCAGCAGCACGGCTTCGGATGCCGGAAGCAGTGCAGAGGCTGAGGATAGCAATACCCTGACAGTATGGTGTTGGGATAAGACCTTCAACATCTACGCAATGGAAGAGGCTGAGAAGATCTATCAGCAGGAGAACCCCGATGTTACTCTTCAGATCGAGGAAGTCAGCTGGGATGATATGCAGACGAAGCTTGCTACCATCGTTGGTTCCGGAAGCTATGATACACTGCCCGATATCCTTCTGATGCAGGATTATGCTTATGAGAAGTATGTGACTACCTACCCCGATCTCTTCCAGGATCTGACGGAGAGCGGCATCGATTTTACTCAGTTTGGTGAGGCCAAGCTCTCTCAGTCTACGATTGATGGCAAGAACTATGGCGTTCCTTTTGATAATGGTACGACAATTGCTGCTTACAGAACCGATATCCTGGAGCAGGCCGGCTACACGGTTGACGATCTGACGGACATTGATTGGGACCGCTTCATCGAGATTGGTCAGGATGTGCTGGCACAGACCGGATACTCTCTGCTTTCTGTTCAGGCAGGTTCCTCTGATCTGATCTATCAGATGATGACTTCTGCGGGACTGGGAACCTGGAATGACGATGGTACTCCCGCTCTGGCAGGCAACGAGAACCTGATTCAGTGCTTCGAGATCTACAAGGAGATGGTAGATACCGGCGTTCTGGCTGTGGTTAACAGCTGGGATGAGTACATTGCAACCTTCACCAGCGGCAAGACCTGCGGTGTGATCAATGGCTGCTGGATCCTGGCTTCCGTACAGACGGCTTCCGATCAGAGCGGTCTGTGGAACGTGACCAGCTTCCCTTCTCTGCCCGGTGTTGCAACGGCTACGAATTACTCGAACCAGGGTGGATCTACCTGGGCTATCACCAGCAATTGCAAGAATACCGAGCTGGCAGTAGACTTCCTGTCCAAGACCTTTGCCGGCAGCGTGGAACTCTATGAGACAATCCTTCCCAGCTCCGGTGCACTGGCTACCTACCTTCCCGCCGGTGAGTCTGATGTATACAGCGAACCTCAGGAATTCTTCGGAGGTCAGGCGGTATATAGTCTGCTGACGGATTACGCATCTAAGGTTCCTTCCGTGAATCTGGGTGTATATTACACCGAAGCCAATACCGCTCTGGCAACAGCTCTCGCTAATGTTGTAGCAGGCAGTGATATTGAGTCTGAATTGGCCAATGCCCAGTCCACGACGGAATTCGATATGGGTCAGTAATTTCATGCCGGAGGTGTGAACTATGAAGAAGAAAAGAACGATGGCCCAGAAGCAGCAGCTCATCGGCTGGGGATTCCTGACCCCGGCGATGGTCCTGATCTGCTGCCTGAGCCTGTATCCGACCGTGAAGGCGTTGATCACGTCCTTCCAGTCAGGCACCGGTACCAATCTCACTTGGGCCGGCCTGGCGAACTATGTACGGGTATTCCAGGACGATGTCTTCCTTCAGTCTCTGAAGAACTGTATCTTCTATCTGATCATTCAGGTGCCGGTGATGCTGATCCTTGCGATCTTGCTTGCATCCATGCTGAATAATCGTGATCTGAGATTCCGCGGAATCTTCCGTACGGCGATCTTCCTGCCCTGTGCGACCTCTCTGGTAGCTTATGCCATCATCTTCCGATCGCTGTTTGCTACCGATGGATTCGTGAACAGTATCCTGATCAAGCTTGGGATTCTTACAACCGGTTATAACTTCCTCGGCAATGCCGCCAGTGCGAAGATCATCATCATCATTGCACTGATCTGGAGATGGACCGGTTACAATATGGTATTCTATCTTGCCGGTCTGCAGAATATCGAGTACTCGGTATATGAGGCAGCCAAGATCGATGGTGCCAATTCCTTCCAGACTTTCATGCAGATCACAGTTCCCCTGTTGAAGCCGACCATCCTGATGACAGCAATCATGTCCATTAATGGTACGCTGCAGCTGTTCGATGAGTCTATGAATCTGACGAATGGCGGCCCCGGCAATGCTACGATTACCATGTCTCACTATATCTATAATAAGGCATTCCTCGGTGTGCCGAACTTCGGATATACTTCAGCAATGGCTTTCATTATTCTCGTTCTGGTAGCTGTGCTTTCGCTGATTCAGATGAAGGTAGGTGATAACAATGACTAGTAAGGCGATGAGAATATTCATGTATGTCATCCTGATTCTGGTGAGTATCATCTCGGTATTCCCTCTCTTCTGGATGGTGATTGCAGCAACCAATAAGAGTGTGGACGTACTTGCCGGTAAGCTGACACCTGGCGGAGAACTGATCAACAACTATCTGAATCTGATCAGTCAGCAGAAGTTGTGGGTATCCTTCTGGAATTCCTGCAAGTATACGATTCTGATTACTGTATTCGCACTGATCGTCAGTTCCCTTGCAGGTTATGCCTTCGTCGTATACAAAGATAAGTACAAGGGCATTGTCTACAAGGTGATCATCACCACAATGATGATTCCCTTTGTGGCACTGATGATTCCTCTGTTCCAGATGTATTCCAAGGTGGGATTGCTGAACAGTGCGATTGGCTTCATGCTTCCTTCCCTGGCAACCCCTCTGCTGATCATGATGTTCCGTACGGGTGCTCTGGCATTTCCTGTTGATATCATCGAGGCAGCTCGTATCGATGGTCTGAATGAACTGCAGATCTTCACGAGAATGTTCGTTCCTACCATGAAGTCGACTTATGCTGCGGCTGCGGTTGTTACCTTCATGAATGCATGGAATAACTATCTGTGGGCGAAGGTTATCATGACCAATGACTCGACACAGACCATGCCGATGCTGATCTCCAACCTGATCTCCGGTTATGTAACCGACTATGGTATGTTGATGCTCGGCGTTCTGATTACGACCCTTCCTACGGCGATCGTCTTCTTTGCTCTGCAGAAGAATTTCGTGGAAGGTATTACAGGTGCAGTAAAATAATTCTCCCAATTTGTCTGGGGTGCAGTGGGTGTTCAGTTCCGGCTGAGCCCACTGCATCCTTTTTTTGGAGGAAATATGAGTAATAAGGTGAATCTAAGTAAAGCTGCAGAGGATCTGGGAGTATCCATCAGCACGGTATCCAGAGCCCTGTCCGGGAAGGGGAGAGTATCGGAGGAGACGAAGAATCGGGTGCTGGATTACCTGAAGAACCATGAGCTGGTGATGCATCAGCGAAGAGAGGTGGGGGAAGATTGTCACTTCGGTAAGATCGGTCTTGTTATCCCCTATGAGGAAGAGAGAAGATACAGCGGATACTATCAGCAGCTGCTGAATGGAGTCTATCGATACCTGTCTTCCGGCGGCTTTGAGATGGTATTGATCAAGAGTTCCCCAGTTCACAGTGAAGATCTGATCCGTGCGGTGAAGGGGCGTAATGTGGATGGTCTCATTCTGACCAGAAAGGTGGATTGGGAAGTAGAATATCTTCTGAGAGAGGGCATGCCCTTCGTTGTGATTGGGCAGTCCGGCCGCAATGACTATATGGCAATTCGGTGTCCTATGGAGAAGGCATGTTATGACATCACCAATACGCTGTTTCGGTCGGGAATCCTTCGGACGGCAGTCATGTGCTTTGGTAAGGAGAATATCTCCCATACGGAGGCCTTTCGCGGGGTCATGAGAGCACACATGGAGAACTATATGGTGTTCGATCGTACGCTGCTCTTCTATGAGATGGAGGAGGAGGCTGCGCTGGAGCAGGCGTTGGAACTGTGTATGAGCAAACATGTAGACTGTATCCTATGTCTGGACGATGACGTAAGTATGAGAGTGTCAAAGTATATCTGCAGTATGGGACTTCGGATCCCGGAAGATATTCAGCTTGTTTCGCTTCGGGGAAGTGAAGTCCTGGATTCCTGGCCGATTCCTATCAGCTATATTCAGTTTGATCTGGATGGTCTGGCAAGAGGTGCTGTAGAGATGCTGACCGGTTATCTTCGAGAGGGAAGGATCGTGCAGAAAATCCTGCCCGGATATGAGCTCAGGCTTCATGAATAGGCAGTCGATGGGATGATCTTAGCAGGGAAATGCTCCCCCCTCAGAATGCGAGGGGGCAAACGGTTCTTGCGAGGGAAAAGTTTTGTGTATTTACAGGGGGCTGCTCAGTTCCTCCTGCTTTCTCTTACGATAGAGAGAGGGGGAGCAGCCGGTCTGTTTCTTAAAGAGGCGGCTGAAGTAGAGGGGGTTGTCATAACCTACCAGAGATGCGATCTCGGAGATGTTGTTGCCGGTATTCTCCAGGAGATTCTGGGCGCCTGCAATCCGCAGAGAGAGGATATAGTGCATGGGAGTGCTTCCGGTATATTCCTTGTACTGGCTGATGAACCAGCTGGCACTGACGCCGATGGAAGCTGCATAGGCATCGATGCTGATATCTTCACTATAGTGATCGCTGAAGTAATGGCGCGCTGTCTCAATCATTGGAGGAATGATGGTTCGGAAGCGGGTGCTTTCCTGTAATTGTCTGTTAATATGAATCAGGAGCTGGCAGAGAAGAATGGTGGTCATCTCTTCATGGCCCGGGCGCTTCATCTGCAGTTCCTGGATCATCTGATGGAAGATCCAGGGATAGTTGGGGGAGATTCCGGTATAGAAGATGTGTTCTTCAAAGGGGATATCATACTTGTGCAGGAGGTTCTTGACATTGTTCCCTGTAAAGTGTACCCAGAAGACTTCCGGCTTATCTTCGCCATAGTACTCATACTTCTGAAGTTCCTTGGGGCGGAAGATGACCATATGACCGGCGGTGACGATCGTCTCATTCTCCGGGGAATCAAAGTGGAAGTAAGCCTTCCCTTGCGCAATATAGATGAGCTGCCAGTCAATACGTCCTCTGGGACGGTAGGTGGGCAGTTTGGGCTTCGTGTGCAGATGGTAGGTGCCGCAGGAAGTGATGATCAATTGGCGGCTGGTATCTTTCTTGTTGCGGATAAAGTCGCCGGTGGCAGCAGAGTTTGTGTACATGGGAGAACCTCGATTTCCGGTAGATGGTGATTCCCGAAGGTTAATTCGCGGAAGCACTCTTGAAATTATACTATTTTTGTCTGCTTGTGGGATGCTCTGAAAACGGAGTTTTGAAAATGACAGCAAAAAGTACGTATGTGAACATAGAACTCAGTGGGCGAGCGGTGTTGTACTTCGGGGGTCGATGTTGTTCCGGCGGCAGGATACCCCTTGCTATGCGCCTATGAAAATGGTACAATTCTACCGCTAAAACAGAGCAGTGTAAACATAGGAATATGGCAATAGCTATAGGGGAATCTCACTGCTTTGTCCGGCTATAAAATGCGAGTAATTAAGGTTGGAGGAATCGACATGACTTCTGAGAATTCTTCAATAAATTATAACCACACGATCATCGCCTGCTTCGTGGGCTATATCGTGCAGGCCATCGTCAATAATTTTGTTCCGCTGCTCTTTCTGACCTTCGAGCGGACGTATCAGATTCCGCTTACGCAGATTACACTGCTCGTGACCTTCAACTTCGGTGTGCAGTTGGTAGTGGATCTGGTGTCCGTGACCTTCGTGGACCGCATCGGTTATCGGATCTCTATGATCCTGGCTCATGTGCTTGCGGCTGTCGGATTGATCTTGCTGACTTTCCTGCCGGATCTGACGGGGAAGCCTTTCTTCGGTATCCTGATCTCTGTTATGATCTATGCGGTAGGCGGTGGTCTGCTGGAGGTGCTTGTGAGCCCGGTGATGGAGTCCTGCCCGTCGGAGAATAAGGAGAAGGCGATGAGTATGCTGCACTCCTTCTACTGTTGGGGGCATGTGGGCGTCGTTCTCCTGTCGACGCTCTTCTTCCGCCTGGCAGGAATCGATCACTGGAAGGTGCTCGCGCTGGTGTGGGCTGTTGTGCCGCTTGCCAATGGGCTGGTCTTCCTGAAGGTTCCGCTAGCACCCTTGCTCCCAGAGGGGGAGAAGGGACACAGTATCGCAGAATTGTTCCGAATGAGGCTCTTCTGGATCTTGATGATTATGATGATCTGTGCCGGTGCCAGTGAACAGGCGGTCAGCCAGTGGGCATCGACCTTTGCTGAGCAGGCTCTGGGAATCTCCAAGACCCTGGGCGATCTGGCGGGCCCTATGGCCTTCGCCATCCTGATGGGTTCTGCCCGCGCTTTCTATGGGAAGAAGGGAGATCAGATCGATCTGGACCGGTTCATGGTCGGCAGCTGTCTGCTCTGTATCCTGTCATATCTGGGCATTTCCCTGATTCCCGTGCCCGCACTGAGCCTGGTGTTCTGCGCCCTCTGCGGCCTTTCCGTCGGAATCATGTGGCCGGGAACCTTCAGCAAGGCAGCAGCCGCTATGCCAAGGGGCGGCACAGCGCTCTTTGCCTTGCTTGCTCTGGGCGGAGATGTGGGATGCTCGGGAGGTCCGACGATCGTGGGTATGGTATCCGGCGCGCTGGGGGATGACCTGAGGAAGGGGCTCCTGGTGGGAGTCATCTTCCCGGTCTTGCTGCTGGCGGGAATCCTGGCCTGTCATAAGGGAGAATGATTCAAAATGCGTTTATCATCTGCTTAATCTCGATAAAAAATAAGGATTAAGCAGATGATAAACGCATATTTTTCTTGAATTCCCTTGAAGAAACATTTATAATCTGCTTAATGTTTGTGAAAAACACAGATTAAGCGGGGTATAAAGTATGCTGGTAGGAAGGGAAAAAGAATGCAATATTCTGAAGAGGGCAAGAGAAGATGAAAGATCTCATTTTATTGCGATTTATGGGAGACGGAGAATTGGCAAGACATTTCTGATTCGGGAAGCCTATGACTATCTGTTTACATTTCAGCATGCCGGATTATCCAGTGGCGGTATGAAACAGCAATTGTATGCCTTTGGATCATCTCTGCGGGATGCAGGCCTTGAGATTCGTAAAACACCAACAAATTGGCTGGAGGCGTTTGCATATCTCAAGGATCTGATTCGCCAATCAAAAGAAAAGAAAAAGATTGTATTTATTGATGAACTTTCCTGGATGGATACTCCGAAGTCAGACTTGATGATGGCATTGGAGAATTTCTGGAATGGTTGGGCATCCGGACGGAAGGATATCGTTCTTGTTGTCTGTGCTTCGGCAACTTCGTGGATGATGTCGAAGGTTATTCACAATAAGGGCGGGTTATACAATCGCTTGACAGAACAGATTGGACTGCGAGGATTTTCACTTGCCGAGTGTGAGGAGTTTGTTAGAGCAAATCGTTTGATCTTGAGCCGTGCGCAGATTCTTCAATATTATATGATTTTTGGAGGTGTGCCGTATTATTGGGGATTCCTGCAGAGAGGGATGAGTCTGGCACAGAATATCGATCATATCCTTTTTGAAAAGGATGCGCCATTGAAGGATGAGTTCAAGTACCTGTATGCTTCTATTTTTCGAAATCCAACAGTGTATCTTCAGATCATTCGAGCACTTGGAACAAAGAAAGTGGGAATGACTCGTGAAGAGATTATTGCAGCTACCGGAAGATCTAATTCCGGAGACTTGACGGATAAGTTGGAAGAGTTAGAAAATTGTGGGTTTATTCGAAAGTATTATGCCTATGGGATGAAGAAGAAGAATGCGGTCTATCAGTTGATGGATTGCTTTACTTTATTCTATTTCAGGTTTCTGGAGGATGCGCCTACAGATGAGCATTTCTGGTCGAATCAGATCAATGTGCCTAAAATCAATAACTGGATGGGGTTGGCTTTTGAGCGGGTATGTTTGATGCATGTGGAGCAGATGAAGAAGAAACTGGGAATAGAAGGTGTATTAACAGAGACCAATTCCTGGTATTGTGCGGCAGATGAGGAGAAAGGACTTAAAGGTTCTCAGATCGACCTGCTGATCGTTCGCAGAGATGGCGTAATCAATGTCTGCGAGATGAAGTATGCAGCATCAGAATATACAATTACAGAGAAGGTGGATATGAATATTCGACAGAAACTTAGTGATTTGAGGGTGTCTGTTGGGACAAAGTACGCTCTTTATCCTACTTTGGTTACGACCTATGGCTTGATGGAGAATGCCTATGCATGGAATATTCAATCTGTAATTACAATGGATGATCTCTTTGCAAAGTAATGTGTTCATATATGTGAATTCAAAACTATGATACAGCTGTATGTCAGATGGAAACCCGGTAAAACGGAATTGACGAAACAGCATTTTGGGGATACGATTAGCATGTGATGGGGATGAATACCCCCGTGAAGTGTTCGGTTGTGGATATCCGAGCTTAAAGGATCTTGGAAAGGAGAGATTCCCCTGTCTGGGAATCTGTAATCAGTTATGAAAGAATACAAGTTTGATGTTGAGAAGACGAAGAATGAGGTAGTTGCCTGGATTCGCGACTTCTTTGAGAAGAATGGTCCCGGATGCAATGCAATCGTTGGTATCTCCGGTGGTAAGGACAGTTCGGTTGTGGCAGCTCTCTGCGTGGAGGCTCTGGGCCGTGACCGTGTCATCGGTGTGCTGATGCCTTGCGGTACACAGAAGGATATCTCTGCTTCTCGTCTGCTGGTGAGTCATCTGGGAATTGCCAATGTGGAAGTGAATGTCAAGGCTGCCGTGGATGGCCTGACGGATGCTATCGTGAATGGTGTGGTTACCGGTATGAATCCCGTGGAGTTTACTCCTCAGACCAAGACCAATCTGCCGCCTCGTATTCGTATGGCTACCCTCTATGCGGTCGGTCAGAGTATGAATGGCCGCGTGGCGAATACCTGTAACCTGTCGGAGGACTGGGTTGGCTATTCTACCCGCTATGGTGATGCTGCTGGTGACTTCAGTCCGCTTGCGAAGTTGACAGTGACAGAAGTCAAGCAGATCGGACATGCACTGGGTCTTCCTAATGAGCTTGTGGAGAAGGTGCCGATCGATGGTCTCTACAGCGGCAAGACCGATGAGGAGAATCTGGGATTCACTTATGCGATGTTGGATAAGTACATCCGCTTTGGTGTATGCGAGGATGAGGAGAAGAAGGCGAAGATCGATCGCATGCATCGTATGAATCAGTTCAAGCTGGAGATGTATCCGATGTTCGATCCCGGACTGTAATATGAAGTGATGAAGAGGAGACAGGCGCTGCGGCGCCTGTCTTTTTCTCTTCTGTTACTTCCCGGTGTAGGACGCATCGCCCGGGAAGTGGGGATGCATCCTACAGAATCTGGTCTTAGTGTAGGACGCAACGCCCTGAAAGCGTGGATGCATCCTACAGAAACCGGCTCTAGTGTAGGACGCAACGCCGGGAAGCGGGGATGCATCCTACAGAAACATCCCCGCAGGTAGGACGCGGAAGGAAGAATTCTTATCTGCATCCTACAGAATCCGGCTCCAGTGTAGGACGCAATGCTCGGGAAGCGGGGATGCATCCTACAGAAACATCCCCGCAGGTAGGACGCGGAAGGA
>R17__coassemble_262_pt1 | contig 32185 bp, 28 predicted proteins | sample R17__metabat2_low_PE_029 | metagenome-assembled genome bin R17
CATACGATCAGCGCATAGAACACAGATACGCAGGCAGCCTCGGTAGGAGTTACAAATCCACCGTAGATACCACCCAGGATGATCACGGGAGTCAGAACCGCCCAGAAGCCATCCAGGAATACACGAATGAATCCTCTCTCATGCAGTCTCTTGGTATTGGCCTTGATCTTCTCGCGGTCCTCGCCCTTGGTTACACAGTAGAAGATACAGTAACCGCAGATGCATGCTGCAATCAGACAACCGGGAAGGATACCTGCCGTGAACATGGAGCCAACGGAAGTACCGGTGAACAGACCATACATAATGAAGGGAATGGAAGGGGGAATGATTACACCCAGACCACCGGCCGTTGCAACGATCGCTGCAGAGAACACCTTATCATAACCCAGATCAACCAGGATCGGGATCGTCATAGCACCTACAGCAGCTGCAGTAGCAGGACCGGAACCGGAGATTGCACCGTAGAACAGGCAGGTAAGTACAACTGCACAGGGAACACCTGCGGGCATATTACCTACAATGTAGGCAAAGATATCAAACAGCTTCTTGGAGATACCGCCTCTGGTCATCAGAGCACCGGACAGCATGAACAGTGGAATTGCCAGAATGGGGGTGGTATTCAGACCACCGATCATTGCCTGAATAATATAGTTCATGTTGCCTGCGAAGCTACTGTTCACAAGCTGAGGAACGATCGTAGCAACACCCATAGCGACACCCATGGGAAGTGCCAGGACCATAGCTACCAGAAAGATAAGAAATACAACACCTAACATTATTCTGCACCCTCCTCTTTCTTATTAAAGTAGCGATACAGATCCTGGATCTGACGGATCACACCAATCACGCAGCCAACAAATACGGAACCGTAGATCACCCACATAGGCCATCCCATCGCCGGGCTCTTCATACCGCCTGCCATAGAATTCGCAGTTGCCTGATATGCATAGAATCCCAGATAAGCAAAGAATACCAGGGTAACAATGCGGCCGATCAGATCTACTGCCTTCTTCAGCCAGTCAGGGAACAGACCCAGAAGGATATCTACCTTCAGCATCTTATTTTTTCTGATACAGTAGCCGATCGACAGGAATCCCGAGAATACGAACATGTAACGGCAGAACTCCTCCGGCCAAGACATGGATGCCTTGAAGAAGTATCTCATGATAACCTGAGCCATCATTACGCAGGACATAACGATCAGGAATATCATCAGGATGCTCTCTTCGAAGTCTTCATCCAACCATTTCAAAAACTTTTTCATTTTTGAAACTCCTCCTTTCACTCCTCTTAATGTTACAGATTTCATTCCGATGAGCAAAATCGATTAGAATGCACTCATCAAAACTGTTGTCATCTTATCATTTTTCTTAAAATTTGTATACTTACCAATTCCCCAAAATGATACTTTTTTTAGAAATTCATAATTTTTGTTAACTTCTCCTCGTTTTTGTAAATCCAATAAAGAAGCCGAAGGCGGAGCCTCCGGCATAAAATATGATATATTCAGTTTCGATCCAATCCGCCGGATTCCTAATCTCTTTCCTTCAGATCCCGGAACTGTCCCGGCGTATAGCCTGCAACTTTCTTGAAGACACGGATAAAATTCTGTACAGAATTAAACCCACACTGAAATCCGATCTCCGTAATCGTAAGTGTAGTGGCCTGCAGCAGTTTCTTCGCCTTATCCACACGGTAATCCGCCAGATAGGAAGAAAATCTCTGTCCACTGACTTCATTGAATAACTCACTCAGATAGGAACTACTGATACCGATATGCTCTGCCACATCATTCAGTGCCATATTGCTGTTCACATAATTGGCTTCGATATAGTTCTTCGCCTGTTCCACATACTTATACTGATTCTTGCGGCCGTAAGCATAGACAATCTGACACAGCTCCCTGCATCTGCGGTTCACAAGCACTGCGATCACAGCCTCATTGTTCTCATGTTCCAGATCGTCAATGATGCCCTGTTCTTTGATCTGAGCCATCTCCTCCTCTGTCAGAGGATAGCTGATGACCTTCTCCAGGATCTCATCAAGAAGCAGCTTATAGTACCCTTTCCTGACTGCAATCTCACAATCTCTGTGCTCGACTTCTTCCAACAGCTCCACAAGCAGATGTCTGGCTTCCTCAAGCTTTCCATTCACACACGACAGAAGGATCTCCCGTGCTTTCTCCCGGAAGTATGCCTGATCCAGAGATGCCTGTGTACTAACGAAAGCTGCACTTACTTGGTTCCGCTCCGGATCTTCCGTGCTGATTGCTGAATATCGCTGATATTGGATACGCTCCAGACTATCCATATAGGACTCCCGGATCTCCGAGAGATGATTGCAGATCTGACCGCGGTCCATCCACAGGTGATAAGGCAGAGACCGGGTGCCCTCTCTCATGGCATCCATCTGATTCTGACAGACTTTCTTGATCTCTACCGCAGACATCTCCACCGGGAATGCGACTACTGCTGCAATGACATACCGCTCCATCAGAACAGTGATCATCGGATAAGTTCCACCGGCAACCTGCTTCCATAGTGTCTGTATCGAAGCCAGATAAAGGGTATGTTCCCGCTCGCTGACTTCCCGGTTAGCCGGAGGCTCCACAATATAAGAGAATACCACAAAGCGGCCCACAGCCGGCATCTCAGCACTGATTCCTTCCAGGATCTGTTCCAGATATGCCCTTTCATAGGAACGGCCATTCAACAGCTTTCGCACGGTAGATTCCATGACATCCGGTGACATCTGACTGATCACTGCCTGCATTCGTTCCTGTTCATCCATCAGTCTGTCTCTGGAAGACTCCAGATCCACGTTCTGCTGTCTGGCATCTGAGTAAGCACCGGCCAATGCCGTGAACGCATCTGTCCTCTTGCTGTTCTTCTCCTCGCCCTTCTCCTCCCCCTTCTCCGGGAGAACACGCTGCATCAAATTGATGATTGGCTGATAGATCGTCCGGATCAGGTACATATTAAGCAGCAGAGCAAATATAACGAGAATAAAGATCGCCGGAACCCAGGCTCGAGCCGTCTCCAGGAATCCGACATGCATGGAATCCCAGTCAATGATTCGTACATACTGCCAGCTCAGCCGTTCAGAACAATAGTAATAGATATTCCCCTTGCGAATCTTCAGATTCGAAGCACTCAGCATCTCCATCGTAATGCAGTTCTCATCCGACAGGTCATAGCTGTCAATTCTGCTGTAATCCAACACACCATCAAGCAGCGGCCTTCCTTCCGCATCAAAGAGGTAGATGATTGCGTTCTCCTCCGTTGACTCATCAGAAAGGATTCTCAGCAGCACCTGCCGGTCCAGTTCACAGATCGCAAGCCCCAGCTCATGACCGGGATTCAAAGAGTGAATCAAAAACAACCGCCCTTCATAGTTCCAGAGATAGGTCTCCATGGACTGCTCCTGATCTTCCCGATACAAGATCCATTGGTCTCTGCAAAGGCATGCCTGATTGAAGATATCTGCATTCTCAAGGTTCAGGATCTCATAGCTTCCACTCTGATATACCTTCCCTGCTTTCTCTGTTCCGAACCAGACCTTCTTCAGAATATTGTTCTCCCCCATCACGCTGCTGCTAAGCTGACGAACCATACGATAGTCTCTGGACTGATCATCACTCTCCAGAGTCACCATATAGCTGCAGAAGTCCTTGCTCCACAACATCTGTGTCATCATCTGTGAGACTGCATCCAGATTCTGCTCCAGACCCTGACTTACCGCTTCCATCTGTCCAAGGTCAGCTTCTGCAAGCAGCTTCTGGTGATTCTCCGCTGAAATTCTGCTGAGCCAGGCCGTCATAACGCAGATCAATCCCAGGATCAATGCCATAAAGATGATGGTAATTCGAAAGAATATGCTGTGAGGATTGCGCATCTCCCGGTAGATCATATTCATCCCCTGCCGGGCTTCATCTCTGTTCACCATTACTTTCTACTTTCTCATCACATCTGCCTGATGATAGATCTCCTCAGGGACCTCCACATGATCACGAATATGATCCATAATATAGACATTCAGATCCCAGGGATTGTCCAGATACTGATTGATCTGCAGTTTCTTGCCGGCAATCGTATATTCAAAAGGGCAGAGATTCACAACATCAAATCCGTTCAGACGGACACTGCTGAAGTCCTTCCATGCAAATGCCATACGATGCTTACCGGTAACGATAGCCAGTTCGTTATCATTCACCTCATAATAATAATTCTTGATGACCCAGTCACCACCCTGCTTGATCAAAGCCATCACCACGATCTCAATCAGACCAAAGATGGCAAGCAGTTTCTCCATCCCAAAGCTCGGGAATACATAATCATAGATAAAGAAGAATGCGAAGATGATAAAGCTGCAGAGCACATAGGCTACTACCCGATACTTCGTGAATCTGCTTCCCATATAATACTGCTTCACATGTCCTTTAGCTGTTTTAGCCATGATACTGCTACCTCCTCCGTATCCTGCTGTTCTCATACGCAGAATACACTTTCTATATTATAGCACATCCTATTCGTCAAGTCATTGATGTTTTACTTATTTACCTGTGAAAGATCTGTGAAAAGAAAAGAGCCGGATATCACTCCGACTCTGTATCAACCATACTGTATTCCCATCAATCATTATCCGGCAGCAGCTTCACATGAATCATGATATTCCTTACAAACTGCCCATCGCTAACAGGAACATCGTCCGGATGTGTGGACATGGGAATATCCCCTTCAAACTCCGAAAGCTCGATGCTGATCCAATCAGTTGCAGCGTCTCTCGCAAGATCCAGCGTATCTTCCAGATCCGGGCCGTCCACCTCGCACATCTCAAGATCCGGAAATTCCGCATGAAATCCCCGATCCTCTGTATGCGGTGTAAATACCGCGGGATATGTAAAAGTCATCTTATTCCTTCTTCACCCCCTACTCTTCCTGCCTCTGACCTCAGTCAAATACAAGGAAGGGGAACGTATTCAGTATAATAGATTCCCTCGGCGGATTCAAGAAGAAAACAGATCAATTCAAGTATCCTGCACGCGCCAACGTCCTTGACGCCTGTCTTCCCAGAACGACCGCAAGCACCGTAATCAGAATATCCTTGGGAATAAAGGCAACGAAAGAATATGCCATGATTGCTGCGTAGGACATATCATTCGAAAGCTTTGACCACTGGAATCCTCCCACGAACTCCACGATCATCAATCCGATCACTGCCAGAAGAATCTGAAGCAGCAGACTAATCCAGTGATTCCCCCGAATCCTGATACCGCAGAGAAGAGCCATGACAGGCCATGCCAGAATGTAGCCGCCGGTCATGCCGACCAGCACCTCCACTCCCCCTCGAAAGTTCGCAAAGATGGGCAGTCCGATAGCTCCAACCAGAATATAGACGATCGTTGCCAGGCATCCATCCCTCGAGCCGAGGATCGTTCCCACCAGAGCAATACCGAATACCTGAATAGTCACCGGAACTCCGGACGGCATAGGTATCGATATCTGAGAGATCACAGCCAGGACAGCTGCAAACATACCAATCAATACAAGTTCCTTCGTTGCGAACATGCTCTTATGTTTTGTTTTACTCATACGCAAATCTCCATTGTTATCCTTCGATGCGTATATGTTAACATTGCCGTCTATTAATGTCAACCGTTTTCGCACTCAAGTTAACTATCTATCCTTTTGAATCACACATAGAAACGGTTCGATTCCGCGACTTCCCACGACGAACCGAACCGTATGATAGCTCTCCGAATGATTACTGACTTGCTGCCATTATGCTGATGTCTTTGACGCACGTCCCTGCCAGAGACAACTGATCACCACGCAGGATACGATCAAGGCCCCACCAATCAGGAATCTCGCGGTAATATGCTCTCCAAGCAATGCTACTCCCAGAAGTGCTGAGAAGATCGGCATCAGAGGGTAGAACATGGAACAGGTGCTTGCCTCCAGACGGGAGAGCGCAAAGTTCCACAGGAACTGAGGGATCGCCGTTCCGCACAGACCGGAATAGAGGATACACAGCAGGATCTTCGCAGTAATATGCGGTATTCCAACACTCGCCAGAGTAATGGCCGCCGTCGGAATATGGAAGATCAGGCTGATCGTGATACCGAGGAAGGTGATCGTGAGTGCACTGTACCTTGCAGAAAGTCTGCGGGAGTACATACAGGCATAAGCCCAGGTCAGAATGGATCCAAGACCGATAATGACACCGATGGTCTGCCCACCAGAGACATCTCCGCTGGAGACGATATATACCCCCACCAGAGCAATGGCAAGACATATCACCTTATTCGCTGTCAACTTCTCCTTCAGAAAGAAAGCAGCAAACAAGGTAATGAATACCGGATTCAGGGAATTGATCAGGGAGGCCAGGGAGGCTCCTGCATAAGATACGGACAACAATGTGCATTCCATCGACAGGTAGTATCCCATAAAGCCAATGAATGCCATATACTTCCAGTCCTTCTTCTCCACATGAATCTTCTGACCGCTTACCAGAATGGCCAGTCCCAGTGAGATGGAAGATACCAGAAATCTCAGGCAGGCAAGCTCCATCGCTTCCAATTCCTGAAGGATATAGCGATTCGCAACATATACGCTGCCCCAGAAGAAAAATACGATGAGAAGGCAGACATAGGCGATTCCCTTCCCACTTGACTTATTCATAATATGTCCTCCGTTTATAATATATTTATGCATTAATGAATCACGTATTTAATAGTATATTACACATTGTTTGATACTTCAATTAAGTATCTTATCCAGGTCCCATTAGTTTTACTGATAGACGTCATATATTCAGGCCATCAAATAATTATCCTGCTATTTTATATGAATAGATTTTCTAATAATTCCACAAAAAAGCTCGCTGATACTTGATTTTTGAAAACGTTGAATATAAACTATTTGTCAAAGATTATGCCTCGAGTTCCCCTTTACGCAACATGAAAGGAGTCACCTCTTATGTGGATCATTGATTTTAATTCCGAATCTGATAATCCCCTGAAGAATCTTCCCTTTGTTCCCATCACGCATATCTGCTACAGCGATCTGCTCCCGGCCTGGGAATATCCCTGGCATGCGCATAAGAATGAGTATGAGATCAGCTTCGTTCTCTCCGGCAAGGGTTCCCTGATCATCAATGAGAAAGCAACTCCTGTACGGGCCGGAGATGTCTGTGTCATCCCCCCCGGTACTTATCACAGGCATGCCGCGCCGGATCCTCATGGCATGACTTACCTCGCGATTCGCTTTGATTCAGAGGAACAGCCGGGATCTCTTCAAGAGTACTTTCACCGGCTCGGCCCCGCCATGGCCAGTGCCAGCAACTACCTCCCCTTCATTAAGGAAAGCAGTAATCTCTTGCTGCATCTCCATGTTGCCAATGGCGGTATCGCAGATGAGCAGCTGCAGACGGTATGTCTGGCGCTCTTTCAGATCGTGAAGATGCTGATGGAGAATCGTGCAATGGCGATTCGTACCAAGAACGATTACTCCATGAATGATATTCTTCGGTATATCACCGAACACTGTGATGAGAAGATCAGCCTTCAGACCCTGAGTGAGAAGTTCTCCATCAGCCCTTCTCATCTCAGCCGCACTTTCTCCAATGCCTACCACTGCTCTCCCATCAATTACCTCATCAACGCCCGCATGGCAAGAGCTACCGAGTATCTGGGCAAGACAGACAAGAGCATCTCAGAGATCTCCGAACTGGTAGGCTACGAGAACCACTTCTACTTCACCAATCTCTTTATCAAGAGAATCGGCTGTTCACCCTCAGAATATCGTGAACGTCTGACCAACCGGGATGTTCCCAAAACTTCACATGATCTCTTCCCCAGGTAGATCCATAACGAAAATAAAAAGACGTTGATCGATATCAAAAGATATCATCAACGTCTTTTTATTGCTCAAGGGATATGGTCAGAGCTTCCGATGAAGCTCTGACCATAATCAACAGACCCTCACCAGTCTGCTGGGTTCATTGCATATTACAGAGCCAGAACACCCGTCAGTGCAGCAACTAAGATAACAACCAGGTTCGTGAAGAACATGATTACACCACCCCATACAGTGTAGTTGTCAACATCGATCTCACAAAGAGTACAACCAACATAGGTAGCGGAGTTCATCGGAGTTACAGAGGTAGCCAGACCAAGGTTACATACGAAAGGAGCGATGATAGCCATGGAGCCCATACCGAAGGTAGCACCAACAGAGATGAACAGAGGATACATTGCATTGTAAACCTGGTAAGGAACGAAGTGGATGATCGGAACTACCAGCAGCAGGAAGATCAGGAACATGTACTTCATCAGGAATGCAGGGAATACAGAAGTCAGGGAACCTGCCAGAGCATTAACCATGGACATCTGCAGAACTTCAGAGGTATCAGGATCTACTCTGGACATATTGAATACTGCCAGATAGAAGCAGATCGCAATCAGCATAACCAGAACGTTGAAGAAGGTCAGACCGGCCTTGTTCCAGATCTTGCCGAAATCCTTAGGATAGTTAACCATAGCGGTAACGATGCAAGCTGCGATGAATACGATGTAGGAAGGAACCTTGAAGTAAGCCAGTGCAACAACTACGCATACGAATACAACGAAGTTGAACCAGAACAGCTGAGGTCTTGCATTCTCCTTAACCTCTGTCTTCTTCTCTTCAGCAGCAACTTCTACAGCATCCTGAGGCAGACCCAGAGTGCCATGCTTCTTCTTGTGATCGAATGCGAAGTATACCCACTGCAGGATGATTGCAGGGATAAAGCAGAGACCCCAGGGAATAGATGCGGAACACAGTTCCTCAGCAGATACACCTGCCATCATAGCAGAGTTAACCAGACCAATGCCCCAAGGCAGCCAGCACATTGCGGAAATGGCAGTCTGGCAAAGAATGAAAGCGATTCTCTGGTCCATCTTGAACTTCTTGAACATAGGAAGCATGATGGGGAAAGTGATCAGGTAAGTGGTGGACATGTTAGCAGTCAGGTATGCAACAGCACCGATGATGGTGGTCATAGCCATAACTACTACTACGTTCATCTTGTTGCCAACCAGACCAACGAACTTACCGATGATGGTATCGAACATACCGGTCTCAGTCAGCATGGTAAAGTAAACCAGACCGAACAACAGCATCCAACCTGCGGACTTCATAACGGTTGCGATCTGATCCAGGATAGCATTACTGGTCTCAGTCAGGGTATAGCCCAGAGCCAGTGCGCATACAAAGGGAACTACGAAGAATACGAAATTCATGGGTACCTTATTCCAGAGAATGAAGGCAATAACAACAACGATCATGATGATCGCCATCATTGTAGGACTCATATTATTTTCCTCCTCTTAACATTTTGCGGTTTCAGAACCGCATCTCCTCTATGCAGGCGTTGTGAGCGGCACCTGCAGCCTGGGATCTTCATTGAGCAGAAGAAGACCACAGACATCTTATATATACCCGGCTTCGAGCAGAAAGCCGGGAACATATACTTCAACGATAAATGCAGCGTGTGAGCTTACTGTTCAACAACAACGGCCTTCACTTCGCCTGCCAGCAGACCGAACTCTCTCTGGAATGCCATAGCAATGACATCATGAGTCAGATCGGTGTACTTGTTGGGTGCGCAGGTCCAGCAATGGCATACACGTGCACCGGAGAAGATCTCGGTGGGAACACCGGCCTTCATCAGACGCAGAGCATAGTTCAGACCATCATCGCGCAGAGTATCATACTCACCAACCAGAATCATGTGGGGTCCCAGCAGACCAACATCATGGCAGAAGCCGGGGAATGCATAGTAGGAAGGAGTGGTTCCGTCATAACCATTCAGATATGCATTCTCAGCACCGATTGCCTTAACATCCGGTCCCATACGAAGTTCGAAGTTCTGATGATAAGCAAAGGTCTCCTGGAAATCCGTCGTGCAGCAAGGGCAGTTCATGCAAACCAGTGCAGGCTGCTGCATCTTCTTATCTCTGATATAGAGAGCCATGCCGCCTGCCAGATTGCCGCCGCAGCTGGAGCCGTGGATACCAACCTGTCCGTCTGCACCGATCTCATCCTTGTGATCGATGATCCACTGATAAGCAGCTACGCAGTCCAGCATAGGACCGGGGAAGCATACTTCGGGAGTAGCGCTCAAACGATAATCAACAGTAACTACGATACAGGGAACGCGGGTAGCGATAGCTGCGCAGCGAGCGCTGTCGATATCCAGATTACCGAACATCCATGCACCGCCATGGATATCCAGAACAACGGGAGCAGGTCCTTCCAGGCCGGCAGGTGTAAAGATGCGGATACCCATATCCTGTCCATCGCCGCCGGGGATGATCTTATCCTCGATCTTCATTCCTTCAGGAGCCACAAAATAGTTCATAGCCTCGCTCTGTGCCTTCTTAGCAGCATTCAGAGCATCAGAATTGCCTCTCAGCTGGGACATGTAATGGTTCTCATATCCCGGAAACGGTGTGTGCTTCATGTTAACTCTCCCCTTAAATATAATATTAAATCAGAATTATCGGCAATCCCCATGCCGATATCCCCATTCAGTCATAATTTTATCATTTTTTGTAAAAATTATCTATTTTTATTCTTCTCATCTGCATAAAATATCTTATCTTATTAAACAACGTTTTTTCGTTGAGTAATTCTCTTTTTTTAATATTTATTAAGATATCTTATCACAATTCTATACATTCTTTCACATATGGTCTGAACTATCTTCCCGCATCTCCATTCATACGTTCATATTCCTCCTGCGCCTTCTTCATCTGCTGCAATCCGACCACGCCATAGATCGTGCAGGCGATGCCGGCAAGCAGGATCGGAATAAACTTCAGATTCTCTGCAACCGGTCCCTGAAACAGCACCAGCGCACTGCAGATGATCAGAATGATGCCTACGGCTCTGGCATTCTGGAATCTGTCCCGATTCATCTTGCCATAGTCGATCTTCACAGTCTTCTTCTTGGTTTCCTTATTCTTTGCCATGGAATCTCACTTTCTTTTATTTATTGAAGGACCCGGATACTCACACTCCGTCGTATGAGACATCTGTCAATGCCTTCAGGCTCTCTACGATACTGTACATGTGATAGCGAAGCAGGAAGATCGCCGGGGCAAGTTCTGCCCATCGCTGCTCTGCAAGTGCAAGCATCGGATAGAAATCCCGCTCTGTCCGGACAATATAATCCTGCAGCTTTGACGGAGCGAATCCGGCTGCCATTCCGGCCGCATTGTTGCAGCGATCCAGAAGCTTGATCAGCAAAGCGGTGCGATCCTCACAGATCTTCCGATAGTACTCGGCCTCAGCTGCCTCCGATACCCTGACTTCCGGATTCTTCGTCAACAGAGACACAATATAACGAACGTCATCGCTCACCGGCAGTTCTTCCGCGGTTACCCCACAGTCCTCACATACATCGTGAAGCAGGATTGCCGCAGTCATAGTATCCTCACGCCAGCCAAGCGCCCATGCATGGCATACCATCGTCAGCGGATGAACGATATAAGGGGTTCTCCGTCCTCCCACTCTATACTGCTTCCTGTACTGTCCCTGATGCAGCCGAAGTGCAAAGTCTAACGCACGAGGAGTCTCCTCCCACCCTTGCGAAACCGCATACTCCCGGATTGCATCCGTCATCGTCTCTGCCTCATACAAGCTGCCGCACCAGACACTCTCCCCAGGCTCCCATACATTACGGTAATCTCCCATCTGAGCTTCCTTTCTCCTGCAATCTGCAGGATACGCAACAGTATCACAAGAATTATTATATTTCAATCCGGAATCTCATGCAAGTACTGAGGCTCAGCAAAGGAAAATGCCCCTGCTACCGAACTGCAGAGGCATTCTCTAAAGGAGAAATTATGAAAAAAACAAATATCGGAAATTGACTCTCGTCAATGATAATGGCGTGGAACCCACCTTCGGGGGTATTCGTGAGTCCCTTTTCTTGATGGTTCCAGTATATCTGCCATTTGTGACGGAATCATGGGGAAATTGTGAACGATTTGCGAACAAACTGTATCATTTTGTCCGTTTTCATTCAGCAGTATCGACCCAGAAGACCGGTCGGATCCTGATGGTTGCTTCCGAAGGATCCATTCCGTAAGTGATCGCTGCTCGGTCCGGACTGACGATGCAGAAAGTTCCCACATTCGCGCCCGGAGTCCTCAGCCACCAGATCTTCTTGCCCGTCTTCAGAATATCTCTGTACTGCTCGAACTCTTCCAGGCTCAAGATAAAGACACGGTCTGTCACAACCGCTCCGCCCGGCGTACCATACTCTGCATTGTCTGCTGTCTTCACTTCAGTCTCGCATATAGCATCGATCTCAGCAGCAAGGAAGTTCTCCTCCAGGTAAGTACTGTTCAGCCAGGTTCTGACAGATGCACTCTCCCAGGTTCCATCCGAAGTAAAGCTCTGGTCCGGAAGCGATGAATTCCGGATCAAAAGACAGCGGGACCCATCCCGATCGAGCACATCCCAATCCTCATCGGCATATCTCACTTTACTTCCAAGCTCAGCTTCTGCAATCAGCGCAAGCTCGGTCTTCGTCAGATATTCTTCAGAATCCAGATAGTCTTCCTCTGTCACCATCTTCTTAAAGTCACTGTAAGCAGTCTCATAGTCCCCGGCTTCGTAGGCTGCCACGCCATCGGCATAGCGGGTCGTCAGATATACTTCCTTCCAGTCCTCTCTGCCGCTCATCTGCCATGCAGTCTTATAACGAGCCCATGCGCGAGTACTCATCCCAGCCATACTCTCCGCCTTACCGACCGCATACTGGAAGGAAGCTGTCTTGCTGAACAGGAAGGCACCAACCGCCAGAGCAGCCAGGACCACCAGAACAGAGATATTCCGGGTTACACGCTTCGTACCCTTGCGGTCCATCTTCGCCTGAACCAGCTTCGCCTGATCTGCTGCATCAAGGCATCCAGAGAGTTCCTCCGCAAGATCTGCCTCCAACAATTCCTCCTGAATCGTATGCTTCTGAAAGTACTCAGCAAGTGTCGTAAAGTGCTGAACGGCGATCCTGGTCTGATCGTCATTCTTCGCCTCATCCCGCAGGCGGCAGGCCTCCCGATAATCCTGAATACAGCCCCTTGCCAGCACCTCCGCGCGGACCTTCTTGAGCTCTCTGTACTTCTGTCTTGCCTCCGGCACTGCCTCATCATTGAACAGTCTCTTCCAGATCTTCAATGCACTGGTATAATACCGGTTCTGCCACTGATACATCATCATATTGCCGGCCATCTCCTCATAGTGGAGCGCCTTCGCAACCAATTCTTCTGTCGTCAACTCCTCCAGGGGGATCACCGGAGCCTTTGCCTTAGCCATATATTCTTCACCTTTCGCGAATGTTATTCTCTTGAATTCCGTATCCCATGAATACATACTGCGCCTTCAGGCGCAGGTCATCTTCTTATTATAGTCTCTCACCCGCGATAATGCAAATTCATCTTTACTGTTTAGTCCTCAAGAAGAAGAAGCTTCCCATCTGTAATCGTAAACTCTTCCGGCCAGTGCCCGGCAAAGCAGTTCTCCCACTCTTCCGTTGAGATCTTCCACCATAACCTGGATCCCCTGAAGAGCACACTGGTCTCAAAGGGACCGCTGGAGACTTCCTCCATCTCCGCACGGAAGCGACAGCCGCCTGCAGTCTCAGAGTTCACCGGACGGATATCATGGGCACGCACACCGACATAGTGAACGGTCTCTGCAATCTCCTCCTCCACTTCGAAGGTGATATTCCACTGTTCTGCATAGATATGATGAGCGTCCAGGCGTCTTGCCGCTGATATATTCTTACAGCCGGAGAGTCGTGCCGTTGCGAGCTTGACCGGGTGGTCAAACAACTCACGCATCTCCCCCTCATCAACCATCTGTCCCTTGACCAGGACAACCAGACGCGGGCAGAAGCGATAGACCTCATCCCTGCTGTGCGTCACGATCAGCACATCCCCCTCGTAAGCGCGTAATGTCTTCTGCAGTTCAAAGTGCATCTCTTCCTTCAGATAGTAGTCCAGCGCTGAGAAGGGTTCATCCAGCATCAGCACTTCCGGCTGACTTGCCAGAATCCTCGCCAGAGCAACTCTCTGCTGCTGACCACCGGATAACTGTGCCGGATACTGGCGTCTCTGCTCTTCCAGTTGAAAGGATCTGACATAAGATTCCACGATCCGCTTCTTCTCTGCCTTATCCTTCACAGAGATACCGATTCCGATATTCTCCTCCACCGTCATGTTAGGGAATAGCGCGTAATTCTGGAAGAGATAGCCCACCCGCCTTTTCTGCGGCGGCAGATTGATCTTCTTCTCCGAATCAAAAAGAACCCTGCCATTCAGAACGATCTTACCGGAATCCGGAGTCACGATCCCTGCGATGCACTTCAGTGTCATGCTCTTGCCGCAGCCGGAAGCCCCAAGAAGTCCCAGGCAATCCCCTCCGGTCTCAAAGTGTACATCCAGACAGAAGCTTCCCAGCTTTTTATGAACATCTACATACAGACTCATGATTGTCCTCCCTTCCCCTTGCGGCCGTAAAGAACGATCAGGTTCATCAGAATCACGATGATGAAGGAGAATACCACCAGAATTCCCACATAACCGTAGGCCTCCTCCATGTTGCCGCCCGCCACAGCCGAGTAGATGGCAAGCGGCAGAGTCCTCGTCTTGTTGGCTATATTGCCGGCAATCATGGCCGTAGCGCCAAACTCACCCAGACCTCTGGCGAAGGCCAGAATGCCGCCGCTCAGCACACCGGGAGCCGCTTCCGGAAGAGTTACACTCCAGAAGATTCTCCACTCACTCATCCCGAGAGTCCGCCCCGCATAGATCAGATTCGGATCTACCTGCTCGAAGGCACCTCTTGCCGAGCGGTACATCAAGGGAAATGCAATGACCACAGCGGCCAGCACCGTTGCCCACCAGGTGAACACGATCTTGATTCCGAGACCTGCCAGAAAGATACCTACAGGGCGCTTTACACCGAAGATAAAGAGCAGGAAGAAGCCTGCTACCGTCGGCGGCAGAACCATAGGAAGGGTCAGGATACCATCGAAGACCATCTTGACCCTCTCCGACTTCAGGCGTACCACCAGCTGTGCTACGGCAATTCCCAGAAAAAATGTGAATACGATTGCCATACAGGCAGTCTTCATAGAGATCCATATCGGTGACCAGTCCATACGCTCTTCTCCTCATTCATAAATATTACTGAAATTATAGATCGAGTAGGAGGCGGCTTTGCCCCTCCTACTCGATTCTGCGATAAATCGCACATCTCGCGGCAAGCTGCTCGATGTACTTGGCCTTCAAATGTCCATTCGTGCGAGCACGATGGACACTTGAAGGCCTTATCGCACAAAAGCCGACACTTTTGAGGTGTCGGCTTATAGATCCTTAATGATAACTCTGTTCAGAGATTACTCAGCAAGCTCAGAGAAGCCGTAAGCAATAAACTGCTCCATAGCTTCGGGAGTAGACAGGAATTCTTCAAAGGTTCTTGCAGCCTCTTCATGAGAAGTACTTGCGATTACAGCTGCAGGGTAGGTAGCAGGTGCAAGACCCTCAATGATCGTAACCTCATCAGCCTTCTGATAAGCATCGGTACGATAGGTGAAGCCGCAGTCAACGCTGCCCTCAGCAACCCAGTTCAGAACTTCAGTAACGTTGGTTCCCAGGCTGACTTCCTTCTCATTCACAGCATCCCACAGACCAAGCTCAGTAAGAGCATTCTGTGCATACTGTCCAACGGGAACATCTGCAGGATCGCCGATTGCGATAATAGAGCACTTCTCGGGAACATCCTGAACGCTCTCGATGCCAAGCTCGGAATCGTTGGGTACGATCAGAACCAGCTCATTCGCCAGTACCTTCTCTACAGTATCATCGATTACCAGACCCTCATCCTGAAGAGCGGTCATCTGCTTCATACCTGCAGAGAAGAAGACATCCCAATCTGCGCCCTCTTCGATCTGGGTCTGCAGCTTACCGGAGCTGTCATAGGTTGCCTCTACCGTAATGCCGGGATTCGCTTCCTCGAACATAGGGATCAGCTGCTCATCGAATACATACTTCAGGCTGGCTGCTGCAGCCAGAACGATGGTCTCGCCCTCAGCGGCCTCTGTCTCGGGCGCTTCCGTCTCAGGGGCCTCGGTCTCAGCGGCTGCCTCGGTAGCGGCCTCCGTCTCAGCGGCTGCCGTAGTAGAAGCGGTAGAAGAGCTTCCGCATCCGATCATGGAGAATGCCAGCATCATAGCAAGAAGTGCACATCCAAATTTCTTCATAATTCTTCCTCCTTGATATCGAAATAACTTTGTTATTTCATGATTTATATATCGTATTTAGATTACTTCTTATGGATTATTTTGTCAATAGAATAATTAATTTTCACACTTTTTCATCATATTCCCCTGCTTTTATTCTCTCTTTGAAAAACAGAGTCTGCAAAATTCATATTACATAAATTTTGCAGACTCTGTTTTATGACTCACCGCCCATTTTATGCAATGAAAATCACTGCGAATTATGTTATCTCTTAAATTACGAGTTCTGTGTCAGCATCTCATAAGTTACGCCATACTTTTCAGCGATATCCTTCGCATAGGAAGATCCTTCCGGCGGTGCAACCATCACCTTATAAGAGCGGCGCCCTTTCTCTGACTTCATCACAAGCGAAGCTGCCTGATCCGCGCAGGAAGGATCCCTCAGCTCCTGCAAGTCCTCTGCAAGCTTATGCATATGCGTATTATATATGGTACGAACTCCCTTCTTCAGAATTGCCCGGCTGGCATCCCTGGCAATATAGTAGCCTTCTTCGAAGGAGGTCGTAGAGAAGGTCTCATTCAGGAGAAGCAGACTCTTCTCCGTCGTATCCTGATAGAGTTCCCGGAAGCGGCTGCATTCCTCTCCCAGCCTGCCGTAATCCAGTGTCTTATCCTCATCTGCCGGAAAGTGCGTGCAGATCTGATCTACCGGATGGAAGGTAAAGCTCTCCGCCGGCACATAGATTCCGCCCTGTGCCAGAACGAAGAGAAGACCGATAGCCTGCGTGATCGTCGTCTTCCCGCCCCGATTCGCACCGGTCAGGATATAGACGCGGTGCTCCGGATCAAAGTCCAGGTCATTCGTCACGATCGTACGGAAGCCCTGTATCTCGCTATCATCCTTCGGATCCATCACCACACGCTGATTCTCCTGCTCGGCCGCCACGGCAAGCTTCAGATTATAGAGTCCTCCGGCACGCATGATGCGCAGAGAGATATCTTCTTTCGATACATTCGCCTTACAAAAAGGCAGCCCAAGCTCCTGCAGCCGCTCCATATATTCAGCCCAGCGAATATAGTACACGAACTCCGGAACCAGCCCCGTGATCGGGTAGATACTGATCGTTACATAGCGATTCAGCACTTCCTTCAGTTCCTTTACCACGGATGCAAGCATCTGATCCACGATGCGGTTCATATAGTGCATGATATCATTCGAAGTGTCCGTCTCCTTCGTCTTATAGACGCCGAGCCCCACACCCATCAGAGGATTCGCTGCCGCCACCGCAACTCGAGTGAAATGCTCAAGTCCCGCTGTCAGATTCACATCCTGCTGGTTCACCTGCTGATATCCATAGCCGCCATCCCAGGCATTCCCATCCTTCACCTGGTCTCTGGAAGATATCTTCGTCAGGAAGTTCGACAGAATATGCGATTGGTTAAAAGGCTTATTATTGATAGAGATCAATCCCAGGCTGTCTGCTTCGAATCGCTCATTAAGATTGATTCCCAGCGTCACACTCTTCAGGTTTGCTGTAGAGGCCTTCAATCCTGCGATATCCTTCTTCAGTTCTGCGAAAGCGCTGTCTTCATAGAGAGCTGCCATCGCATCTCTCAGATGCTTCAATCCCTCCGACTGAATCGCCGTCTTCGAAAGACAAAGGTGCATCGCTTCCACGCACTCAATATAATCGCTGATCTCCGCCAGGCGATGCAGCAGATCCCAGGCGCCATCTTTCTTATCGAAGTCCCGCTTCAGACTGACATAATCCTGCAGGTAGTGCACCCGGTGCAGCAGGTCCATCATCTGATTCCGCATCTCCGGGAAGCGCATCAGATCGGCAAAGACGTCACATCGATACTGAACGACCTCCGGATCTGCCGTCAGGCGGGTCATCACGCGCCGGATCATATGCTGTTCCTCGATCTTATTGGTCAGATGCTGTGTGATCCGGTCCAATCCCAGATCATGAAAGGTCGTCTCCGATAAATTTCGATATTCACTCTCCTGAAGTTCTCTGGGGCTGAGTATACTCAGCCATCCCATCGTCTGATCTTCCATATCGCACTTCTCCCCCTTCTCGTCTCGAATTCTTCTTGAATTGCAGGACAACTGTGCTATCATTAACGATAAAGCACCCGAAGACCTGCCCTGCGGTCGACAGCCGCACATACATTATGGAACAATTATTACACAAAATACAGCACTTCGTCCATCACAATCAGTGGTTTTATCTTTCTCTGGCCCTACTCCTTCTCCTGACATCCTGCAGCGGAAGTTCTTCCGGCCAACCATCCTCAGATTCTGCAGAGAGCTCACAGGCTTCCCTCACGGACGGTACCTACGAACTTCCCGTCGAACTCTCCGGCGGAAGCGGGCGTGCATCGATCACTTCCCCCTGTCAGGTCACCGTACAAAACGGAACTATCACTGCGCGGATCGAGTGGAGCAGTTCCTACTATGATTATATGATCGTCGATGATGTCACGTATCAGCCGGTCAACGGCGAAGGGAATTCCGTCTTCGAGATCCCCGTCACCGTCTTCGATGAACCCATAGATGTGATTGCCGATACCACAGCAATGAGCACCCCTCACGAGATCGAATATCAACTGACCTTCTGCCTGGAATCCTCCGAAGAGGATATATCGGAGGAGGATACCACTTCCGTCAGCGGAAGTGCCGAAGCCATGCCCCATGATACGAGCATTTCTTCGGAACTTCTTTATACGGAGAGCATGGACCTCTCCTATGCGCAGTGCTTCAGCGTGGACCTCTATGAGGATGGCTATGCACTGATTACGATTGCAAGCGATGCCCAGTATCTTCTGGTGCCGGACGGATATGGGATTCCCTCTGACCTCTCCCCCGAGATTGTGATCCTTCAGCAGCCTCTGGATTCCATCTATCTGGTAGCTTCCTCTGTGATGGATATGTTCATCTCCATGGATGCTCTCGATCAGGTAAGCTTCACTGCCCTGCAGGAAGAAAGCTGGTACCTTCCCGCCGCAAAGGAGGCGCTGACCTCCGGACAGATGTCCTATGCCGGTAAGTACTCGGCACCGGACTATGAGCAGATTCTGGCCGGCGGCTGCAGTCTGGCCATCGAGAATACCATGATCTACCACACACCGGAAGTCAAGGAGCAGCTCGAAAGCTTCGGTGTTCCGGTCCTCGTCGATTACTCCAGCTATGAATCCGAACCGCTCGGAAGATCCGAATGGATCAAGCTCTACGGACTCCTGACCGGGCATGAGGAGGAAGCCCGCGCTGCCTTCGAAGCGGAAGAAGAAGCCTTCATGACCGCCTCAGAGAAGGAAGCAACAGATCAGACCGTCGTATTCTTCTACATCACAAGCAATGGACAGGCGAATGTCCGCTCTTCCTCCGATTATATGGCCAAGATGATCGGCATCGCCGGCGGTACTTATGTATTCAGGAATGCCGGAGATAGCAGCGGTGCCACAGTCACCATGACCATGGAAGAATTCTATGCTGCTGCCAAGGATTCCGACTATATCATCTACAACAGCACGATTGATGGAGAACTGTCAAGTGTCAGTGAGCTGACAGCCAAGAGCAGCCTGCTTGCCAACTTCCGGGCGGTGCAGAATGGGCATGTCTACTGTACAACGAAGAATATCTACCAGTCTTCCATGTCCCTCGGCACGATCACGGCAGATATCCGCTATATGCTGGATGGGCAGGATGATGCCCTGACCTATCTCTACCCGCTGAACTGACAGGAGGTCCTATGAACACAACAGCGAAACAGCCTGATAAGATCAGATTCTGTATGGCCTACGTCTTTCTCGGGCTCCTTCTTCTGATCCTTCTGGCCATGAATATCTGTATCGGAAGCGTTACCATCCCTCTTGGCAATGTAGCGGACGTTCTCCTGCAGCGCTCCACAGAGGATACCTTCCGCGATATCATCCTGCAGATCCGCCTGCCCAGAGCTCTGGCGGCCGCCATTCTCGGCGGTGCCCTGGCACTGTCCGGCTATCTTCTGCAGACCTTCTTCCACAATCCCATCGCCGGTCCCTTCGTCCTCGGCATCAGTTCCGGTGCCAAGCTCGTTGTTGCCCTTGTGATGGTTGCCGTCCTCGGAAGAGCCATGAGCATAAGTTCTGTGACTCTCATCATTGCAGCCTTCGCAGGCGCCATGCTATCCATGGGCTTCGTCCTGCTTCTCTCTCGCGTCATCAACCAGATGTCTATGCTGATCGTCGGCGGCGTGATGATCAGTTATATCTGCACAGCAATCACGGAATTCGTAGTTACCTTCGCCGATGATTCCAACATCGTCAATCTTCACAACTGGTCCATGGGAAGCTTCTCCGGCATCTCCTGGAGCAATGTCCGTGTCATGACGATCGTAGTTGCTGTCTCCGTCTTTCTGGTGTTCCTGCTCTCGAAACCGATCAGTGCCTATCAGATGGGCGAATCCTACGCCAGCAATATGGGGGTGAACGTTCCTCTCTTCCGAGTGGAACTGGTCCTGCTCTCCAGCATCCTCTCAGCCTGCGTCACGGCCTTCGCCGGACCGATCTCCTTCGTCGGCATCGCTGTTCCGCATTTGGTCAAGAGCCTCTTTCGCACGGCGCGCCCCATCCTGATGATTCCAGCCTGCTTCCTGGGCGGCAGCGCCTTCTGCCTGTTCTGCGATCTGCTGGCAAGGACGCTCTTCGCTCCCACAGAATTAAGTATCAGTACCGTAACTGCGATCTTCGGTGCCCCTGTCGTCATATACATCATGGTACGCCGCAAGAGCGGCAGATGATCTGTCAGGGCTGCCTGCTTCTGCATCACCATATTCGAAAGAGATACCCATGGAAGAATATTATTTTCATACACAGAAACTGACTGTCGGCTATCAGGGAACGCCTCTGATCAAAGATATCGAGATTGGCCTGAAGAAGGGTGAGATCATGACTCTGATCGGACCCAACGGGGCCGGCAAGACAACGATTCTGAAGAGCATCCTGAAGCAGCTGACTCCCATTGCGGGTGTCGTCTGCCTGAATGGTCAGGACATGCACCGGATCCCTCAGGCAGAGCTTGCAAAGCAGGTCTCCGTTGTTCTGACAGAGCGCGTACGCCCGGAGATGATGTCCTGCGAGGATGTCGTTGCTACCGGCCGCTATCCCTATACCGGGAAGTTCGGAATCCTGAGCGATCACGACCGCGACATTGTCCGCGAGTCTATGGAACTGGTCCACATCACAGAGCTTGCAGACCGCGACTTCGCACAGACCAGCGATGGTCAGAAGCAGCGAGTCATGCTTGCCCGCGCGATCTGTCAGGAGCCGGACATCATCATTCTCGATGAGCCGACCTCCTTCCTCGATATCCGATATAAACTGGAGTTTCTCTCCATCATCCAGAATATGTCCCGCAGCCGCGGGCTCTCTGTCATCATGTCTCTTCATGAGCTTGATCTGGCCGGACGCATCTCCGACAAGATCGTATGTGTCCGGGGAGACAAGGTCGACCGCTTCGGGCCTCCGGATACCATCTTCACCGATGGCTATATTCCTGCGCTCTATCAGATGACTGTCGGCTCTTATGATGAGAGGTCCGGCAATCTGGAGCTGCCGGCAGCCAAAGGAGAACCTCAAGTGTTCGTACTGGCCGGCGGCGGCACTGGTACCGAAGTCTTCCGCAGACTGCAAAGAGAGGGAATCCCCTTCGCCGCAGGCATCCTCTGGGAGAATGACCTGGACTATCCATCTGCCAGAGCTCTGGCCGCACGTGTAGTCAGCATCCCTGCCTTCCATGCCATCACAGAGGATGATATCGCGCAGGCTAAGGCCATCATAAAGAATTGCCGGGAAGTGATATGTACGCTTTCTCCTGAGATGCTCGGAGAGCCGGCAATCCTGCTGAGAAAGCTCATCGCAGATTTACCTTGACAGGAAAGCTATCACCATGGAGACTTGCATTTTTACTATAAGGTGATACAATAATAAAAGCATAATTTTATATTGCGGTGTCAGTATTACTGATGAAAAGGGAAGCAGGTGAGATGCCTGCGCGAACTCGTCACTGTAATCCGAACGATCGATCATGGGCATAGGCCCGGCCACTGGAGACGGGAAGGCGATTGATTCTGATGCGGAGAGCCAGGAGACCTGCCGCAGTATTGACCGTATAACCACGAGTCATTGGTTTCACGTCAAATCCAATCTATCAACAGGATTCTCTGCAGCATAGGTTCCGCCATACTCTCCATCACTTCGGTTCCCCTTTCTGCACTGCCTTCCCTGTCGATATCATGATCTGCCGTTTCTGCCATGACTGAGTCTTCGGTCATGGCTTTTTATGTTTCACCGATTTCAATCATGTTACCTATTCACTATCACAAGACTCTAAGAGTCCAAGGAGGAATTATGAACAAAAAGTTACTTGCATTCATCTGTGCACTTGCGCTGACCTGCTCTATGGCAACTGCCTGCGGCAGTTCTCAGACTGCGTCCACGACTGCAGCTGCCACGGAAGCTGCTGAGACCGAGGCTGCCGAAACTGAGGCTGCCGAGACCGAGGAAGCTGTCGATGATCAGGCAGCTGCCGATCATGTAGCCGAGCTGATCGATGCCATCTATGTACAGGAGAGAACGGATGATACCGATGCTCAGTGCGCCGAGGCTAAGGCTGCATGGGATGCTCTGACCGATGCCCAGAAGGAACTGGTGGAAGGCGAGGAAGCAGATCCCGAATACTTCGGAAGAGACACCGGTGATGCCTCTCTGGATGACCCGCTGAATGCCGATGAGATTGGAGAGAATGAGCTTCTGGTTGTCAGCTTCGGTACTTCCTTCAACGAGAGCCGTGCCATGGATATCAGCGGCGTAGAGAAGGCTCTGCAGGAAGCTTATCCGGAATGGTCTGTAAGAAGAGCATTTACCGCTCAGATCATCATCAACCATGTACAGGCCCGTGATGATGAGCATATCGACAATATGACCCAGGCGCTCGAACGTGCCGTTGCCAACGGTGTGAAGAACCTGATCGTACAGCCGACCCATCTGATGCATGGTGCTGAATACGACGAGATGTGCGAAGCCATCGCAGAGTATGAGGATCAGTTTGAATCCGTAAAGATCGCAGAACCTCTGCTGGGCGAAGTTGGCGAGGATGCCTCCGCAGTCAACAGTGACAAGGAGACCGTTGCCGCTGCTCTGGTTGATGAGGCTGTTGCCACTGCTGAGTTCGAGTCTCTGGAAGCTGCTGCCGAGGAAGGCGTAGCCTTCGTATTCATGGGTCACGGCACTTCTCATACTGCCAAGGTAACCTACTCTCAGATGCAGACCCAGATGGATGAACTCGGCTATGAGAACGTATTCATCGGTACCGTTGAGGGCGAGCCCGAAGAGACCTCTTGTGAGAACGTGATCGAGGCTGTTGCTGCTGCAGGATACACCAAGGTTGTCCTTCGTCCTCTGATGGTCGTTGCCGGTGATCATGCCAACAACGATATGGCCGGCGATGATGAGGACTCCTGGAAGAGTATGTTCGAAGCTTCCGGCAAGTTCGAGAGCATCGATACGCAGATCGCAGGTCTGGGCCGCATCTCCGCGATTCAGGATCTGTACATCGCTCATACTGCAGATGCCATGGCTGAATAATCTGTAAGCGAAACTCGTCCGATGTCTGCCGGACTTATATAAATCGCACAAATCTCCCTCTGTCGGGTATTTCCCGTCAGAGGGATTTGTCTTATAATAGATAATGATAACCTTCCTGCTGCAGCAGGAATCCTTCAGGAGACCATATCCATGAGACTTATTTCAAGAATCTTTACCCTTACCTGTATATTCGTCTTGTCCTGTTCCCTGCTCACAGGATGCAGTACCGCTTCGAATTCTCAACCCACAGCAGCCGCTGAGGCATCTGCGCAGGAAGAAACAACTGAGACCTCTGCCTGCCCTCTGGAGGATGGTGTCTACACGGCTTCCTTCCACACAGACAGCAGTATGTTCCGCGTGAATGAAGCCTGCGATGGCAGGGGCGTACTGACTGTGGAGGATGGGCAGATGACCATCCATGTGATCCTTGCCTCCGTACACATCCTCAACCTCTACCCCGGTACCGCCGAAGAAGCCAAGGCAGACGAAGCCGGCTGGCTGACCTACACCGAGGAGGAAGTCACCTACAGTGATGGTATGACCGAGGAAGCCTACGGCTTTGATATTCCGGTTCCCTATCTGGACGAGGACTTCCCATGTGCCATCATCGGAACCAAAGGGAACTGGTACGACCACATGGTCAGCGTATCCGATGCAGAACCGGCAGAATAAACAGGTCTCTTCGTCAGAGGAATCAGATCCTTCCCTACGGTTGTGTAATATTGCACTTATGACCGCAGAATAAAGCACTTAGAATGGAGCACGAACATGGAAGCAAAACGCAAGCGTATATTCGACATCATTCAGGTTGGCAATGCCGAAGATCTGCCCAGCCGGGCCTTCGATCTCGGTCTGATCATCATGATCCTTGCCAATCTCTTCATCGCTATCTTCGAGACCTTCGAAGCAAGCGCCCCCTACCTTGCGATCCTGGATACGCTGGAACTAATCACAGTTCTTTGCTTCACCGCCGAGTATGCCCTTCGTCTGTGGACAGCCGACTATCTCTATCCCCGGAAGGACAATCTGCATTCTATGCTCAGCTATGCCACCTCCTTCAGTGGGATCATCGATCTGCTCTCCTTCCTGCCCTACTATCTTCCTGTCTTCTTCCCCGCCGGAATCGTAGCCTTCCGCATGTTCCGCGTGGTAAGGATCTTCCGTCTCTTCCGCGTCAACGCCTACTATGATGCCCTAAATGTCATCGCCGATGTTATTCAAAGCAAGAAGGATCAGCTGCTCTCCTCGATCTTCATCATTCTGATTCTGATGGTAGCCGCATCCCTATGCATGTACAGTCTGGAGCATGAAGCCCAGCCTGAAGTATTCAGCAATGCCTTCTCCGGATTCTGGTGGGCTGTTTCCTCTCTGCTGACGGTCGGCTACGGAGACATCTATCCGATCACGATTCCCGGCCGGATCTTCGGTATCCTCATCACCTTCCTCGGCGTAGGTATGGTAGCTATCCCTACCGGCATTCTATCGGCCGGATTCGTTGAGCAGTACACGCATATGCGTTCCATCGGTGACTATTCCCGGGAATCCGATCTCCGCTTTATCCGCCTGCCGATTCCCGAAGATCATCCCTGGAAGGGAATGCCCCTTGCCGAAGTACAGCTTCCTCCCGGCATTCTTCTGGCTGCGATCCAGCGAGGTGACCGTGTCCTGCTTCCGAGACCCACATCTGTCATCCTTGCAGGGGACCTGCTGGTGCTCAGTGCCGAAGGCTATCCGGACGATGCAGGCCTGACACTCAAGGAGCTTACCCTCCATCCTCATCATCCCTGGGTCGGGGAGAGGATCTGCAATCTCGATATCTCCCGCCAGACAGTCATCGTCATGATTGAGCGTCAGGACCGAGGATTCGTTCCTACCGGTGCCACGGTACTGGAATCCGGCGATGTTATCCTCATGTACTCCAGACATCTGCTCAAGGATACCGCAGACGCCATCCGATTCCGGATCTGAGTTCTGATCTGAATTCGTGAAAAGGGCTTGTGAAAAACCTTCGTTTTTCACAAGCCCTCTCTTATATCACGAAATCTTTCTTACCGACCGAATTAGTCGTGAGACTTCCTTCTCTCAATGAAGTTCTTCAGACGCTGTACATCATAGACCGCCTCATAGCTGCCGCTCTCCGCTGCCTTCTCGTACCAGACCAGTGCCTCCTCATACTTGCCCTGAGATTCCAGGTCTTCCGCAATCTCCTGCTGAACATTCGGATCACCGTTCTTCGCTGCCCGCCTGCGCCAGTTCTCTGCCTCACGTCTGCGCTGCGCCATCTGACAGATATCCGCCAGCTGATACAAGGCATCCGCATGGTCCTGCTCAGCCGCACGCGCCAGCCAAAGGATCGCCTGAATGTAGTCCGGCTCTACCTGCGGATCTCCGCAATAATAGTGCATTCCCACCTGATACTGAGACTCTGCGTCTCCCTGCTCTGCGCCTTCCATAAAGACGCTCATCGGAATAGATTCCTTATATGCCATCTTTCAATTCCTCTTTCCTATCATTATGCCGCAGCTTACGACAGTTCCCCTTCATTGGCCTCTTCCATAATCACAGCTTCCGCAGGCACTTCCTCCGGGAAGGATGCCTCCAGAACAGCCTGCGGCCAGTTCAACGACAGCCGCAGATAACGGTTCCGCATCTTCGCTTCCTCCTCCAGAATATCGATCAGCTCCCGAAGTACTTCCCTCGTCAGATAACCGCCCCTCCAGTGAAAGAGCAGGACTCGTCCCTTCTTAGCCGCCTGTGCCGCCCGCTTTCGCACGTCCTCCTGCTTCGTAAAGGAGATCTTCTTCTCACGGTAGAAGGTGTGGTCTCCATCGGTACATGCCGGGATCTTCCAGACCACCGGCTCATGATCCCGGAAGATCTGCATATCACTCAGATTAAAGTAATCGTGACGGATCAGCCCTTCCTTGCTCAGCGTATTGTCGAAAGTTGCATCGAGATGATAGAAGCTTCCTCCGATCCGGATCACATTCCAGGCATGACGGTACTTGATTCCCTTCTCCGGATTCGCCTCCGCCAGCGCAATGATGCACCAGATACCCATGGCATCACAGAGGATCTTCACCGCCTTCGCGATTCCCTCGCACACAGCCACGCCCTGCCCAAGCGCACCGATGATCTCGTGCGAATAAGGCTTCTTCAGCTTATCATAGTGAACGTTCTCACAGATAAAATCATGGATATAGAGTTCCTTCCCCTTCTCATCCAGCTTCTCTGCCGGACGCACCAGCTTCTGCACCCGGGAAGTCATCGCCCGGCGATGCTCCTGAATCTTCGCCTTGGGGAACATGTACTCCGGATGCATCTCCACGTGATCCGCCTCCTGATAGAAGCGATAAGTAAAGCTTACTGAGTAGAAGATCTCCGGATGATCCAGCCGGACCATAAAGTAGATATCGGTCAGTTCCTTTGAAGACAATCTGGGAACCGCGAAGGACGGCGCCAGAGACATCAGCCCCTCGCGAATCGCATAGTATGCCTTCTGCTGCTCCTTGTTCAACATCTGATAATAATAAGAATTCGCTGCACTCATCAGTAATACCAACAGCTTACGCTATAAAAGTCATCATTGTAGGTACTATATCCCTTCACCTGCCCTAACTCGCACAGCTGCAGGACCAGCTTCAGATAGTAACTCTCCTTGACCATCCCGAGAAACTCCTCATAGGCCTCCCGGTTTGAAAACTGACAGGACCAGTAGGTATCCCCTGCCAGGATACTCTCCTTCAGATCATTCGTCAATTCTTCCCCCACAGACTCATAGTATCTCCCATTCAGGCGATAGTAATTCAGATTCTCCGAATCACAGCGGGGGAGAATCGCCCACTCATGATACGTACGATTCGCCATCAGGCGGGTATCCGTACAGCAGAGATAATTGTAATCGCAGGTCAGTGCCTCCGGAAGACTCTCGATGATATCTTCTCCCTGAAATGCACAGTCCCCGTAAGTAGCATCCACCAGATAATACTGCCCGTCACAACGGACCATATTCCAGGCATGGCTTCCCACATCCTTCACCTCGCCGGAGATGAAAAGTGCCTGGATTCCCAACTGCTGCAGCAGATACTGCGTCTCACGGGTGTATCCCGCACAGACACTCTCGCGATTCACCATCGCACTGTACAGATTCTGATTATCCGTACTCTTCGTATCGTAGGAGACATTCTTCACAACATATTCGAACACGGCCTTCACGATCTCATAATCCGTCGCAGGACCCTCTGCCAGGATCTCCTCCAGCGCTCTGTCCGTCACCTGATCTATGGCAGACTGGCGCACTTCTACCTCGCTGACCGAATAACTATACTCCGGAATCACCTTGATATTCATATGCCCGGCCAGATAACTGTATCCACCATCGACCCAGAACAGTTCCGGGTGATCTGCCAGGATCATCTCATAGAGCTTGTACACCAGATCCGTATCCTCTGTATCCAGGAGAATATCCTCCGAATGTGCAGACAACCCTTCATAAAAGGCATCATAGATCGACCGATCATCCTCTTCAAGGACAGAATAATAATAGCAGAGATCCTCTGCCTTCTCCTCAGCGGAATCCGCCGCAGGCCCGGTCTGCCCGGAATCTTCCGGTGCAGTCTCCCTCCTCGAAGGAAGCTCCGTCTGCTCTCCGGTATTCCCTGAATCATCCGACGGATTCATATGCGACAGAAGTGCTTCCTCCGCAAGGTCTGCCGCCTTCTCTGCCGCAGAGCATCCGTTCAGGGTAAGGCAGAGAGCCAGTATACCGATTCCTATGCAGTTCTTCCACTTAACCATTCTCATTCTGTCTATCCTCAATGCGGCAAGGATTCGCTTGACAGTGCAATCCCGCCGACCTATAATCAACTATATATCACTGATTCCAGCGATTTCTTGCGTTATATTGTATCGATTGTGCCGGTTTTTGTCAATCTTCCTTTGACCTCTCCGGACAATTCCTCACAGCATTCAGGAGGTCATATGAAGCACTTCAAGGACAAAGTCAAGGAAGGTCGGGGACGTCTGGGTCTCAGCCAGAAAGAATTCGCCGAAGCATCCGGCATCGGCTTCCGCACGATCACTTCCTATGAGAGCGGAGAACGATTCCCTCAGGCAGCGCAGCTCTACAAGCTGGCACGCACCCTCGGCGTATCCACCGAATATCTGCGGAATGATGCCATCGACGACCCGTCTTATGGAATGGATCGGATGGGATATGTGGAGGAGATGCGCACCACTTCCGGAAGACAGGATGCCCTTGATCTGGAAGCCATGCTGCGCCAGAATCAGGCTCTCTTCGCCGGTGGACAGGTCAGCGAAGAAGCTAAGGACGCCTACTTCCGCGCCGTCATGAAGGCCTACTACGAATGTAAGGAAGGCGCTTCTATTACCTTCGGCCGGAAGAATGACACCACCTCCGATGTCTGAAGGGATGTGATCTGCTATGGCACGAGGACGCACCCTGGAACAGATTGCAGAATCTGTTCAGAACCTGACACGAAGATACGGAGAGAATCAGCCGGACCGCCTGGCCTCTGCCATGGGGATCATGGTCGCCTATGAACCTATGGGGCTCTATGAAGGATGCTGCAAAGGCTTCTTCATCGTCCATCGCCGTATGAAGCATATCACAATCAACTGCGATCTTCCAAGAGAACTGCAGCGCGTTGTTCTGGCCCACGAACTGGGGCACGCAGTGCTCCACTGCAATCAGGCTTCTCTGGCGAACTTTCATGAGTTCACTCTCTTCGATGACACCGACGCGCTGGAGTTCGAAGCCAACATCTTCGCCGCCGATCTGCTGATGACCGATGAGCAGGTGCTGGATGTCCTGAATGAAGATACCTTCTTCTTCCAGGCCGCCCACATTCTGAATGTTCCCGCAGAGCTTCTGGACTTCAAGTTCCGCCTCATGAAGCGCAGAGGCTATCAGCTGAACTCCCCCATCACAGCATCCGGCGACTTCATGAAGAAGCTGGAGAAGGATCTCTCAGACGTTCCGCAAGATACGTATTTCTCTTAGTCACCGTCACATGACCTACCGCATAAGCGATCGCCTTCCTCGTTCCCACAAGAACGAGGATCTTTTTTGCCCGAGTGATGCCTGTATAGATCAGGTTTCTCTGCAGCATCACATAGTGGCTCATCATTACAGGCATAACAACGATCGGATACTCCGATCCCTGCGCCTTGTGAATCGTCGTTGCGTAGGCATGCACCAGTTCATCCAGTTCACTGACATCGTAGGAGACGACGTTCCCATCATAGTCTACCTTCAGCAGGCGCTCTCCGATATCCACACTGCAAACGATGCCGATATCGCCGTTGAAGACTTCCTTATCATAGTTATTGCGGACCTGCATGACCTTATCTCCGGTCCGAAAGAGATATCCGCCTCTTCGCAGTCCATCCCCTTCCGGATTCAGAGCCTCCTGCAGCGCAAGATTCAGTGCTGCCGCACCGATCACGCCTCGCTGCATCGGCGTCAGCACCTGAATCTGTGCAGCCGGTGTCTGATAATAGACAGGAAGCTTCTTCCGCACCAGTTCCACGATCATAGGTACCGCCTGTTCCGGGTCCTCCTGCTCCATAAAAAAGAAGTCCGTATGCCTGCCATTCGACAGATTCGGCATCTCTCCCCGATTGATCCGATGTGCATTCATGATGATCCGGCTGGATTGTGCCTGGCGGAAGATACGCGTCAGACGAATGACCGGTACACAGCCGGAATCGATGATATCCCGGAGAACATTGCCGGCACCGACGGAAGGAAGCTGATCGATATCTCCCACAAGGATCAATCGCATGCCCTCCGGCATCGCCCGAAGCAGGGCATTCATCAGAACAATATCGATCATCGAGCACTCGTCAATGATCAGAACATCTCCCTCCAGAGGATTCTCCTCATTCTTCTGATACCCTTCCGGCGGCTTGCAGTCAAGCAGACGATGGATCGTCTTCGCAGGAAGCCCCGTTGCTTCCGTCATGCGCTTGGCCGCGCGCCCCGTAGGAGCCGCCAGAAGAATCTGCAGACCGAACGACCGATAAGCCGCAATAATTCCCTGCACAGTCGTCGTCTTGCCGGTACCCGGACCTCCGGTCAGCACCATCACCTTGGCAACCGCCGCCTGACGAATGGCTTCCGCCTGAATCTCATCATACTCCATGTGAACACTCGCCTGAATCCGTTCTATATCGATCGACAGTTCCGGATTACCGGTCTTCGCCCGAGCCTGAAGGAGCTGATTCCACAGGCGATCTCCCGCAGGCGCTGCCAGCAGGCGGCGCAGCTTCCTTGCGGTTCCGCACTCAGCATAGTAGAAGGGAGGCAGATAGATCGCCTCGCAGGTCTCCTGAGCCGTTCCCTCCGCATCCGGTCCTGTCATCCGCGGCATACCGTAAGCGTCAACCTCCGGCACCGAGGGAATGATCTCCCGCATCAAGTCCTGATCACGAATCATCTGATCAAGCGTCATAACGATATACTCTTCCCCCGCCTCGAGCAACCGTGCAGCCTCATGGATCAATTGTTCTCTGACCGCATATACATGTCCCTGATCAGCCAATTCACTAAGTGTATACATGATACCACTGCGCAGGCGCACATAGGACTCCTTGCCGAAGCCAAGCTTCTCTGCAATTCCATCCGCAGTCTTAAATCCGATCCCCCAGATATCATCCGCCAGCCGGAAGGGATTCTCCTTCACCTTCTCGATGCTCTCATTGCCGTAAGCACGGTAGATCTTCGCAGCAAAGGCGGTACTAACGCCATGGTCCTGCAGAAACAGCATGATGTTCTTGATCTCTTTCTGCTTCTCCCAGCTCTCCTGAATCTTCTGAATCCTCTTCATTCCGATGCCGTCCACCTCGCGCAGGCGCTGCACATCGGTCTCGATCACTTCGATCGTCTCAGTGCCGAACTTCTGAACGATCTTCTTCGCAAACTTCGGTCCTACCCCCTTGATCAGACCGGACCCCAGATACTTCTCAATTCCGTAGATCGTCGCCGGCATCGTCTCTTCCCAGGTCTCCGCCATAAACTGTCGTCCATATCTGGCATCCACCTTCCAGTTCCCATTCATCAGCAGTACAGAACCCACATTTGCATCCAACAGCGACCCTACCACAGTCACCAGATCAGCATAGTTCTTCACTGCACACTTCAGCACAGCATAACCATTCTCCGGATTCTGATAGGTGATGCGCCGCGGAATCGTGGAGCGCATCACCTATCAGAATCCGGAGATTGGTTATACTGTGCTGA
>R17__coassemble_271_pt1 | contig 31262 bp, 31 predicted proteins | sample R17__metabat2_low_PE_029 | metagenome-assembled genome bin R17
AATCGTCAATTGTATCTCTATCATCCTGCTTGTTAACATTATCTCTTATATGCCCTCTGACTTCAGAACCCTGTATACGACTTTCTTGAAGTGCAAGACGATCTTCCTTGGTGGTCTGACTCTCCTCGTAATTATTGCAATCCTGATTGCTATTGTAGTATTTGTTATCTACCTGCAGGATGGTGAGCGCCGTATCCCGGTTCAGTACGCAAAGAAGATGCAGGGACGCAAGCTTGTTGGAGGTCAGTCCTCTCACATCCCGCTGAAAGTAAATACTGCCGGTGTTATCCCGGTTATCTTTGCTTCCTCCCTGCTCAGCTTCCCGGCTATTGTAGCTGGATTTGTTGGTTTTAACTATCAGGCACCTACCAATATCGGCGGTTACATCATCAAGACCCTGACTCAGGGATACTGGTGTAATCCTGATGAGCCGATCTATACGATTGGTCTTGTGATCTACCTGGTTCTCCTCGTATTCTTCGCATATTTCTACACTTCTATCACCTTCAATCCGATTGAAGTTGCAGACAATATGAAGAAGCAGGGCGGCTTTATTCCCGGCATTCGCCCCGGTAAGCCTACCTCTGAGTATCTGGAGAGTGTTCTCGATTCTCTGATCTTTATCGGAGCTATCGGACTTGCCATCGTAGCTTTGATTCCGATTGTTCTTACCGGTCTCTTCGGTGTTGGAACCTCCCTTTGCTTCTTCGGAACCTCCATCATCATCATCGTTGGTGTTATTATGGAGACCCTGAAGCAGATCGAGTCCATGATGTTGGTTCGCTATTACAAGGGATTCCTCAGTTAATGAGAGAATAAATACATAACCGTTCATTGTATCTGATGAACGGTTATGGTACGTCTAAAAGGAATCGCAGTAGTACGAAACGAAAGTCCCGAACCACTGCGATTTTTCTTACAACGTGCCCCTTTCCCTGTGGCTGTGATCTTTACAGCTATATATAAGGAGAAGAAATATGAAGATTATCATGTTGGGTGCACCTGGTGCTGGTAAGGGTACACAGGCTAAGATGATGGCTGATAAGTATTCCATTCCTCATATCAGCACCGGAGATATCTTCCGTGCGAATATTAAGGAAGGAACTGAACTTGGCAAGAAGGCAAAGGCGTTCATGGATGCCGGCATGCTGGTTCCGGACGAGTTGACTGTTGATCTTGTAATCGACAGAATCAATCGTCAGGACTGCGAGAACGGTTACATCCTTGACGGTTTCCCCAGAACGATCAACCAGGCACAGAAGCTCTCTGAGGCTCTTGCTGCCACCGGTGATATCGACTATGCGGTGAATGTCGATGTTCCCGACGAGAATATCGTCGTAAGAATGTCCGGCCGCAGAGTTTGCCCCGGCTGCGGTGCAAGCTACCATATTGTCAATATTCCTACTAAGGTTGAGGGAATCTGCGACCGCTGTGGTGCTGCTGTCATTCAGAGAGCAGACGATGCAGCTGAGACCGTGCTGAAGCGTCTGAGCGTATATCACGATCAGACACAGCCGCTGATCGATTACTACAAGGCAAAGGGTTCTGAGGTAGATATCGATGGAACTCAGTCGATGGAAGATGTATTCGCGGCTATCGTTAAGGTGCTGGGAGAGTAAGCTATGGCAGTCTCCATCAAGTCCAGCCGAGAGATTGAATTGATGAGAGAATCGGGAAGACTGCTTGCTATTGTTCATGAAGAACTTGGCAAGCAGATTCGACCGGGAATTACCACCAAGGAGATCGATCGTTTGGGTGAGGAAATCATTCGAAGTTTTGGATGTACCCCGAATTTCCTTCATTATAATGGATTCCCTGCTTCTATCTGTGTATCAGTGAATGAGGAGATCGTTCACGGAATACCCAGTGAGAAGAGAGTCCTGAAAGAGGGAGATATCGTGAGCCTCGATGCCGGTCTGATCTACAAAGGATACCATTCCGATGCAGCAAGGACACATGCGGTGGGAGAAATCTCACCGGAGGCCAGACAATTGATGGATGTAACCCAAGAGTGCTTCTTTCAGGGGATTCAATATGCGAGAGCAGGTCATCATCTTCATGAGATCTCTGCAGCAGTTCATGGTTATGCTGAAAAGTTTGGCTATGGTGTTGTTAGAGAACTGGTGGGTCACGGAATCGGAACTCACCTGCATGAAGCACCTGAAGTGCCGAACTTCCGGCAGAAGTCCAAAGGCATTCTCTTAAAACCGGGTATGACATTGGCGATTGAACCGATGATTACCGCAGGGTCTGAGAGGATTCGATGGATGGATGATCATTGGACTGTGATTACTGCCGATCATTCCCTGGCTGCTCATTATGAGAACACGATCCTGATTACAGACGGTGAGCCGGAGATCCTCACATTATAATATGTAAGATAACGACTCATTCATCTGTAAATGCAAAACCACCCCATACCTGAACGACAAAGTTAACAAGGAGAATGCAATGTCTAAGGCTGACGTAATTGAAATTGAGGGAACTGTAGTTGAGAAGCTTCCCAATGCAATGTTCCAGGTGGAACTCGAGAATGGTCATCAGGTACTTGCCCACATCAGTGGCAAGCTTCGTATGAACTATATCCGTATTCTTCCCGGCGACAAAGTTACTCTCGAGCTTTCCCCCTATGATCTTTCCAAGGGAAGAATCATCTGGCGCGACAAATAAGAAACATAATTTCCGAAAAATGTTTTCTCAGCAATTTTTTGGAAATCCCTTAAAAAAGTTCTTGCTTTATTGCAACTTAGATGCTAATATACATCTGTTGCACTTTTTTGAAAGGAGATAACACAATGAAAGTTAGATCGTCCGTGAAACCGATTTGCGAGAAATGTAAAGTTATCAAGCGCAAAGGCAGTATTAGAATTATCTGTGAGAATCCCAAGCACAAGCAGCGCCAGGGATAATTGCGGAGTCTAAGATAAATATTAATGGAGGTAATACACAATGGCTCGTATTTCTGGTATTGATTTACCGAGGGAAAAGCGCATTGAGATCGGCCTGACCTATATCTATGGTATCGGCAGAACCAGTTCCAATCGTATTCTGGCTGAAGCTAATGTTGATCCCAACACTCGTGTAAAGGATCTTACTGATGATGAAGTAAAGAGAATCAGTGAGGTTATCAACGAAACACAGGTTGTTGAAGGTGACCTGAGAAGAGAAGTTGCTCTTAACATCAAGCGTCTCCAGGAGATCGGTTGCTATCGTGGTATCCGTCATAGAAGAGGTCTGCCGGTTCGTGGTCAGAAGACCAAGACCAATGCTAGAACCCGTAAGGGTCCTAAGAAGACTGTAGCGAACAAGAAGAAATAATTCAGAAAGGAACCCATAAGGGAAGGTTAGTTTTACTATGGCTAAGAAAGTGTCCGCTAAAAAGGTGACTAAAAAGCGTGTTAAGAAAAACGTTGAACGCGGCCAGGCTCATATCCAGTCCTCCTTTAACAATACAATTGTTACTCTGACTGATACTCAGGGTAATGCATTGTCTTGGGCAAGTGCTGGTGGCCTCGGTTTCAAAGGTTCAAGAAAATCTACTCCTTATGCAGCTCAGATGGCAGCTGAAACTGCTACTAAAGCCGCTCTGGTGCACGGTTTGAAGACCGTCGACGTTTTTGTAAAGGGTCCGGGATCCGGTCGTGAAGCAGCAATTCGTGCTCTTCAGGCAGCAGGTCTGGAAGTAACAAGTATTAAGGATGTAACACCCGTTCCTCATAACGGTTGCCGTCCGCCTAAACGTAGAAGAGTTTGATGGAGGTACAGACAAGTGGCAGTAAATAGAGTTCCTGTTCTTAAAAGATGCAGATCTTTAGACCTTGACCCTGTATATATTGGCATTGACAAGCATTCCAATCGTCAGGCCAAGAGAGCCAATAAGAAGATGAGTGAATATGGCCTTCAGCTGAGAGAAAAACAGAAGGCTAAGTTCATCTATGGTGTATTAGAGAAACCTTTTAGAAATTATTACGCAAGAGCTGAAAAGATGAAGGGTATGGTTGGTGAGAACCTGATGGTTCTGCTTGAGCTGAGACTCGACAACGTACTTTTCAGAGGCGGTCTGGGACGTACTCGTATGGAGACTCGTCAGATCGTAGATCACAAGCATGTACTGGTTAACGGAAAGTGCATCAACATTCCTTCTTACCAGGTAAAGCCCGGTGATGTTATTGAAATCAAAGAGAAATGCAAGAGCTCTAAGCATTATGCTGAGATCACTGAGACCACTGCTGGTAGACTGACTCCCAGCTGGGTTGAGAGCGATCTGGAGAATCTGAAGATTACCGTTAAGGAAATGCCTACCAGAGAGTCCATCGACGTTCCCGTTGATGAGATGCTTATCGTCGAGCTGTACTCTAAGTAATTAGAGGTATAGTCGCTCGCTAAAATGTCCCAGAAGGAGGGAGTATCATGTTTGAATTTGAAAAGCCGAAGATCGAGATTGCCGAGATCTCTGACGACAAGAGATATGGCAGATTTGTGGTAGAACCTCTGGAACGTGGCTACGGCATTACTCTGGGGAATTCTCTGCGGAGAATTATGTTATCTTCTCTTCCTGGTGCAGCAGTAAGTCAGGTTAAGATTAATGGCGTTCAGCATGAGTTCAGCCCCATCCCCGGTGTTAAGGAGGATGTGACTGAGATCATCATGAATCTGAAGAGTCTGGCAATCAAGAGAATCTGTGATTCTTATGAGCCGAAGACTGCAACCATCGATTTCGTTGGTGAGGGTGTAGTATATGCCTCCGACATCGACTTCCATGGTGATTTTGAGGTTATGAATCCGGATCAGGTGATTGCTACCTGCAGCGGTGGCAAGGATACCCATCTCTATGCTGAACTTACTATTACCAGCGGAAGAGGCTATGTAAGTTCCGAACGTAACAAGACAGAAGATATGAGCATTGGTATGATCGCAGTTGACTCTATCTACACTCCTGTAGAGCGTGTGAATATGACTGTTGAGAATACCCGTGTTGGTAAGATCACTGATTATGATAAGCTGACCCTGGATGTATATACTAAGGGTACCCTGGCACCTGATGAGGCTGTAAGTCTCGCTGCTAAGGTCCTCAGTGATCATCTGGCTCTCTTCATTGATCTCTCCGATACCGCAAGCAGCGGTCCTACGATTGTTGAGAAGGAGAACAATGAGAAGAAGCAGGTTCTTGAGATGAATATCGATGAGCTTGAGCTGTCTGTTCGTTCTTATAACTGCCTGAAGAGAGCAGGTATTAATACGGTAGAAGAATTAACGAACCGTACTTCCGAAGACATGATGAAGGTGCGTAACCTTGGTCGTAAGTCTCTGGAGGAAGTATTAGCTAAATTGAAAGAGCTCGGATTAGAATTGAATCCCAGCGATGAATAATACATCGGAGGTCCATAATGGCTAAGTATAGAAAGCTTGGAAAGACTGCAAGCCAGAGAAAAGCTTTGCTGAGAAACCAGGTGACCGCTCTGCTGTTCAACGGCAAGATCGTTACCACCGAAGCTCGTGCAAAGGAAGTTCGCAAGATCGCTGAAGGCCTGATTGCACTTGCAGTTAAAGAGAAAGATAATTTTGAGACCGTTACCGTTACTGCTAAGGTTGCAGTAAAGGATAAGGACGGTAAGAGAGTAAAGGAAGTTGTTGACGGTAAGAAGGTTACCAAGTTCGAGACCGTAGAGAAGTCCATCAAGAAGGATAATCCCAGCAGACTGCATGCTCGTCGTCAGATGCTGAAGGTTCTGTATCCTGTTACTGAAGTTCCCACCGAGCAGGCTGGTAAGAAGAAGAATACCAAGGAAGTTGACCTTCCCGGTAAGCTGTTCGATGAGATCGCTCCCAAGTATGCAAACCGTCAGGGCGGCTATACCCGTATCGTTAAGGTAGGTCCCCGCCGCGGCGATGCAGCTATGGAAGTTATTCTTGAACTTGTTTAATTGTGATTATTTCCTTAAGAGAGTCATTGCGTCTGCAATGACTCTCTTTGCGTATTCTGAACGATTGGCGATAAGAAAAGGGCACCCGGAGGGGTGCCCTTTGGAGTTTAGGATCATTCATATAACTTTTTGGTTACAGTCACGGCGATAGCGCCGGGACCGATGTGACAGGAGACGCTCAAAGAGAGCGGGTCGATATGGAAGTCATCCTCCGCGTGTCCGGGGAAGGCTGCCATGACTTCCTCGCGGAACTGCTCGATCGCAGAGGTATCTGTACCGGAATAGGCCAGATGGATGTGACAGTTCTCTGCATTCTCCCCGCAAGAGAGACGTTCTGCGGAATCCTTGCGGATTGCATCGATCATGGTCTTCTTCGCAAGCTTTACAGAACGGGCATTGTGGTAGGCATCCAGCTTTTCGCCATGAATCTGAAGGACAGGCTTTAACTTGAGCAATGTACCAATGGCAGCGACTGCGGGAGTCAGGCGCCCGCCTTTCTTTAGATAGGTGAGAGTATCCACCATAATATAGATGCTGGAATCGAACTTCGTGCGCTCCAGCTTTTCTTTGATCTGAGCAGCAGTGAAGCCATTCTCTGCCATGCGGATCGCATCAAGCACAGAGGTTCTCTGGGTAACAGAGATCCGCTGATTATCAACGACCTGGACTCTGCCGTCATAATCCTGGGCCAGAGTCATAGCAGTCGCTACAGAGCCTGTCAGGCCGCTGGACATGGGAATATGGACGATCTCATCATATTCATTAAGAACTTTGTCCCAGAGATCGAGGATATCGCCAACGGCGGGCTGCGAGGTCGAGATCGTACCGCCTTTCTTCAGTTCCTCATAGAACTGTTCCTGTGTCAGAGTGATATCTTCAAAGTAAAGCTGTTCATTGATAAAGAATGGCATGGGAATGACATGGATGCCAAGTTCCTTCGCCTGTGTCTGTGTGATTCCGCTGTTGCTGTCTGTGATGATGGCTACCTTGCCCACGGGTGTCTTCCTCCTCGGATGGATATGATATTACATTCAGGGTAAATCTAATGATAAGATATAAAAATGGCTAATGGTCATTCTTTTAAACATGCCTATTATATGTAATACTCGGTACTATTTGCAAGTGAAATATTTGATAAAACATTGCAATATAAAGTTCCTTGCTTTTTTTTCCGGAATCCAGTACTATGTTATTCGTGTTAATATAGCTTAACCGAAGGTTGACAATAGATATACAATTTCAGGGAGTTAAGTAATGGGAATTGTAAAGACTGTCAAGCTCATGTTTGAGTTTGCACGAAGAGATGAAGAGAACAATATCATAGAAGTTGTTCGAGCTATTGATGGTGTAGATATGGAAGTGCAGGAAGGAGAATTCGTTGCAATTCTCGGACGCAACGGTTCCGGTAAGTCTACACTGGCGAAGCACATGAATGCCCTGCTCTTTCCTACAGAGGGAACGATCTGGATCGGCGAGATGGATACAAAGGATGAGGATCATCTGTGGGATATTCGGCAGATGGCCGGTATGGTCTTCCAGAATCCGGACAACCAGATCATAGCAACCGTCGTTCAGGAGGATGTGGGATTTGGACCTGAGAATATGGGTGTTCCGTCAGAGGAGATCTGGCAGAGAGTGGATGCCAGTCTGAAGGCAGTGGGAATGACAGCATATCGCAAGGCCTCCCCGAACCATCTGTCCGGTGGTCAGAAACAGCGCGTTGCCATTGCCGGTGTTATGGCGATGAAGCCCAGATGTATCATCCTTGATGAGCCGACCGCAATGCTGGATCCGAATGGACGTAAGGAGGTCATCCGGACGGTTCATGAACTGAATAAGGCAGAGGGTATTACCGTGATCCTGATTACGCATTATATGGAAGAGACTGTAGATGCAGACCGGATCCTAGTGATCGATGACGGCCATGTTCGAATGGAGGGGAAGCCGCGTGAGATCTTCTCACAGGTAGAGCTCCTGAAGAGCCTGAAGCTTGACGTGCCTCAGGTGACTGAGCTTGCCTACGAATTAAAGAAGGAAGGACTGGATCTGCCGGATGGTATTCTGACGATCCGGGAACTGGTGGATGCCTTATGCCATTAGAGTGTCGTCATGTGAATTATTATTATTCTAAGGGAACCCCGTCAGAAGTGCATGTTCTGAAGGATGTGAATCTTCGCATTGATGAAGGTGAGTTTATTGGAATTATCGGTCATACCGGCTCCGGCAAGTCTACCCTCATTCAACACTTCAACGGTCTTCTGCAGGCGAGCGAAGGTCAGGTCTTCTATGATGGTGAGGATATCTTCAGTGCCGGATATGACAGAAGAGTTCTTCGCGGCAATGTAGGTCTGGTCTTTCAGTATCCGGAGCATCAGCTCTTCGAGGTAGATGTATATACGGATATCTGCTTCGGACCGAAGAATCAGGGGCTTTCTGAGCAGGAGATCGACCGGAGAGTTAGAGAGGCTATGCGTCTGGTGGGACTTGGGAAGGAATTCGATAAGAGATCTCCCTTTGAACTCTCCGGAGGACAGAAGAGAAGAGTGGCCATCGCCGGTGTTCTTGCCATGGAACCCAGGTATTTGATCCTGGATGAACCGACGGCAGGCCTTGATCCGGGGGGACGTGATGAGATCCTCGGCGTGTTGAAGCAGCTGCATGAAGAGAAGGGAATCACGGTGATTCTGGTGAGCCACAGTATGGAAGATGTCGCCAATTATGTACAGCGGATCATTGTTGTGAATGATGGCAGGATCGCATTCGATGACGCGCCGAAGCAGGTCTTCCTTCATTATAAAGAATTGGAACAGTTCGGTCTCTCTGCGCCTCAGGTGACCTATATCGCCCAGGCATTGAGAGAGAAGGGACTGATGGTGGATGAGACGGTAACGACCGTTCAGGAGGCGAAGGAGTCGATTCTGAAGGCTTTGAAGGAGAGACGAGGAGGGATGTCATGCTAAAAGATATTACGCTTGGGCAGTACTATCCGGTAGAGTCTCCCATTCATAAGCTGGATCCCCGCACGAAGCTTTCTGCGACGATGATCTATATCATCTCCCTCTTTATCTGCGGTAATATCTTCGGATATGCGCTGGCCTTCCTCTTCCTCGTGATGATTATCAAGATATCCCGGGTGCCTTTCAGCTACATTGGCCGTGGTCTGAAGCCCATCATCATGCTGCTCATGATCAGTGTATGCTTCAACCTCTTTCTGACGTCCGGTGAGCCGGTCTACTGGGAGTTCGGAATTCTGCATATTACGGGTACGGGTCTCAGGCAGGCATTCTTCATGGCACTGCGGCTGATCTTTCTGATTATGGGCTCCTCGCTCATGACCTTTACCACAACGCCCACCGCTTTGACGGATGGAATGGAGAAGGGACTGCATTTCCTTCGTGTCTTCCATGTGCCGGTGCATGAGATTGCTATGATGATGTCGATTGCGCTTCGCTTTATCCCGATTCTGACGGAAGAGACCGATAAGATTCAGAAGGCACAGATGGCCCGCGGTGCGGACTTTGAGAACGGCAATATCATTGCAAGAGCCAAAGCACTGGTGCCTTTGCTGGTACCGCTCTTTATCTCAGCCTTCCGCAGAGCGACGGATCTTGCGATGGCGATGGAAGCCAGATGTTATCATGGAGGAGAGGGGAGAACCAAGATGTTCCCGCTCAAGTACAAGAAACGTGATCATATCGCATACCTGATTCTGCTCCTCTATGTTGTGTGTATGATTCTGTTGAGAATCTTCTTATAGTAAAGGAGAATGCTCTATGCGCAGAATCATGCTCAAAGTTGCCTATGATGGGACGAACTACAGCGGTTGGCAATGGCAGCCCAACGGAATCACGATCGAGGAAGTACTGAACCGGGAACTCTCCCGCCTGCTCAAGGAAGAGATTCATGTGCGTGGTACCAGCAGAACGGATGCCGGTGTTCACGCCCTCGGCAATCTATGCATCTTTGACACGGAGACACGGATCCCGGCAGAGAAGATCTGCTATGCCATCAATTACAGTCTCCCGGAGGATATCGTGGTACAGGACTCCTGTGAGGTTCCCATGAATTACCATCCGAGAAAGTGCGTGTCGGTGAAGACTTATGAATATACGATCTCTCGCGGCCGCTTCCCGAATCCTCTGAATCGCAGATATGCCTACGCTTACTATATGCCGATGGATCTTGAGAAGATGCGTGAGGCAGCAGCTTATCTGGTTGGTGAGCACGACTTCAAGAGCTTCTGCTCGAAGCGCACGGAAGTGGAGTCTACCGTGCGGACGATCCTGGGAATCGACATCCGAGAAGAGGGAGACCGGGTCATTCTCCGGATTCGGGGCACCGGCTTCCTGTATAATATGGTACGGATCATCGTAGGTACGCTTCTCGATGTAGGGCGAGGTGTCTACCCGCCGGAACACGTGAGGGAGATTCTGGAAGCGCAGGACAGAGCCGCTGCAGGGCGCAAGGTGCCGGCGGAGGGGCTGTGCCTGATGGAGATAGCACTTGCGATGACACCATGGGAATGGGCGGCAGAGGAAGCGAAAAAGGCACTCGCTGACACAGAAAAACTGTAATAATTTTGTAAATAATGCCTTGACATGCCAGAGGGCGTGTATTATAATCCTTGAATGTGCGACATTAGATGGATGAATACAACCAAAGCCCCGGTGATGTCATCTGTTATGTTATCTGCATAATAACAATTAATCAGATTGAGAAAAGATAAGGAGCCCAACCATGAAGAGTTTTATGGCCAGCCCGTCTACCATCGAGAGAAAGTGGTATGTTGTAGACGCTGAAGGAAAGACTTTAGGACGTTTGGCATCTGAAGTTGCCAAGGTTTTGAGAGGAAAGAACAAGCCCACCTTTACACCCCATATTGATACCGGTGATTATGTTGTTGTTATCAACGCATCCAAGGTTAAGGTTACCGGCAAGAAGCTGGATCAGAAGATCTACTACAATCATTCCGATTATGTAGGCGGAATGAAGGAGACTACCCTGCGCGAGATGATGGCTAAGAAGCCTGAGAGAGTTATCGAGCTGGCAGTTAAGGGTATGCTTCCCAAGGGACCTCTGGGACGTGAGATGATCACCAAGCTGCATGTATATGCAGGACCCGAGCATGAGCAGCAGGCTCAGAAGCCCGAAGTCCTGAATTTCTAATCGGGTGTTGAAAGGAGGAAAATCATAATGGCTAACAAGTTTTACGGAACCGGAAGAAGAAAGTCTTCCGTAGCTCGTGTATATCTGGTACCCGGTACCGGCAAGATCACTATCAACAAGAGAGACATCGATGAGTATTTCGGACTTGAGACCCTGAAGGTTGTAGTTCGTCAGCCCCTGGTAGCTACCGAGAACGAAGGCAAGTTCGACGTTCTGGTTAACGTTCACGGCGGCGGCTTCACCGGCCAGGCTGGTGCAATCCGTCATGGTATCTCCCGTGCACTGCTTGAAGTAGATGCAGAGAACCGTCCTGTTCTGAAGGCAGCAGGCTTCCTGACCAGAGATCCTCGTATGAAGGAGAGAAAGAAGTATGGTCTGAAGGCAGCTCGTCGTGCACCTCAGTTCAGCAAGAGATAATCACTTCTCGGAATTATCGATACGATATTACAACTTCCCGGAAACTTATTTCCGGGAAGTTTTTTATTGGATTCCCGCTTGATACTTTCAGCTGAAGATGCTAGAATATCTGCTAGACAAAGCGTTGACGGAGAATGATGTTGTCTGCCCTGTACTTCAGAGAGGGATGTGTATGCTGTGAGCATCCTGTACATCGGACATCGGATACCACTCCCGAGCTGCATGCGAGAAAGTCCCGGATGGCTGTCCGGAGCACAAGCATTGCCGCGTATCCTGCGATAAAGGATTGTGAGTGAAAAGTCAAGGTGGAACCGTGCCGACAGGCACCCTTGGATATAAGGATATCCCGGGGTGTCTTATTTTTATGATATCAAGGGGATCAAAGTAGGAAAAAAGGGCGCACTTGTCCCTTGGGGCAAGTGTGGACTCTTTTTCGCTACTTTGAGACCCGCACCCTCATGAGCAAGTAGCAGGGAAGGGCCCCTGCGGATTGCGAATGAGGGCAGGATTACGTGAGCACGGAGTGCGGAGTAATCCTGGATATCATAAGATGTAGAGAAAATCGGCTTGCCGATTTTCATCCTTGTTTTTTATGATACCAGGCTGGAAAAGCTGAGGAATGGGCGCGCTTGCGCAGGCCCATGACCGAAGCTTTGCCAGCCGAACAAAAATGAGCATGAAGGACGGTAGGACGGAATGCGAATTTTTGTAGCCTGACGGGAGCGAAGCGGAGTCAGGCGTGGTATCATAACCGCGCGGAGCAAGCTGGAAAAGCTGAGGAATGGGCGCGCTTGCGCAGGCCCATGACCGAAGCTTTGCCAGCCGAACACCGAAGGAATCCGAGAATCACAGAAGAATCTGTTCAAAAGGAGAACCACTATGAAGATCGTTTACAAGGACGGTACCGTCGGAGAGTGTCCGAAGGAAGAAGAACTTCACGTACTGAGACATTCCTGTGCACATGTAATGGCACAGGCTATTCAGCGCCTCTATCCCGAAGCAGACTTTGCTTACGGACCTGCAACTGAGAGAGGCTTCTACTATGATGTAGACCTGGGCGACAAGAAGATCACGGATGAGGATCTCGTAGAGATCGAGAACGAGATGAAGAAGATCGTCAAGGAGAATCTGAAGTTTAATGCATTTATCCTGCCCCGCGATGAAGCTATCAAGCTGATGCAGGATCGTCATGAGAAGTATAAGGAGGAGCATATCGGCGATCTGCCTGAGGATGCCATCATCTCCTTCTATCAGCAGGGCGACTACATTGATATGTGTGTAGGCCCTCATATTATGTATACCAAGGCTCTGAAGGCCTTCAAGCTGACTCAGTCTTCCGGTGCATACTGGAAGAACGATGCGAAGAATAAGATGCTGACCCGTATCAACGGCGTTGCCTTCGCATCCAAGGAAGAACTTGCTGAGTATGAGAGACAGGTAGAAGAAGCCAAGGCTCGTGACCATCGTAAGATCGGTAAGGAGATGGAGCTCTTCATGACTGACGAGCTGGTTGGTAAGGGCCTTCCTATGTTCCTTCCCAACGGTTATACCGTATGGCAGGAGTTGGAGAACTATATCAAGGATAAGGAGCGTAAGCTTGGCTATCAGCATGTTATGACCCCTTGCGTTGGTACCGTGAAGTTGTATCAGACCTCCGGTCACTGGGCTCACTATAAGGCCAACATGTTCCCGGCCATGGAAGTTGAAGACGAGAACTTTGTTCTGCGTCCCATGAACTGCCCTCATCATATGATGATCTATGCAAACAAGCCTCACAGCTACCGTGATCTGCCTATCCGTATCGGTGAGATCGCTCACGACTTCCGCTTTGAGTCCTCCGGTACTCTGAAGGGTATCGAGCGCGGCCGCCACTTCTGTCAGAATGATGCTCACCTCTTCGTAACTCCCGACCAGATCGAGTCCGAGGTAAGCAAGGTCGTAGATCTGATCTTCGATGTATACAAGGACTTCGGTATCGAGAACTACCGCTGTGTGCTGTCCCTGCGTGACCCTGCAGACACTGAGAAGTATCATCCCGATGATGAGATGTGGAACAAGGCTGAGGATGCTCTGCGCCAGGTTCTGAATGACCTGCACATCGACTACACGGAGGAGATCGGTGAGGCTGCTTTCTATGGCCCTAAGCTGGATGTGAATGTTCGCCCTGCCGTTGGTGCAGAGATCACTCTGTCCACCTGTCAGCTGGATTTCTGTCTGCCCGCCAAGTTCGACCTGAAGTACATCGATTCCGAATCCAAGCTGCAGACTCCTGTTGTACTGCACCGTGCAATCCTGGGCTCTCTGGACCGCTTTATGGCCTTCATTATCGAGGAGACCAAGGGTAAGTTCCCCGTATGGCTGGCTCCGACGCAGGTGAAGATCATCCCGATCTCCGAGAAGTCCATCGATTACTGTGAGGAAGTATACAAGGCACTGGCTGACGCCGGTGTTCGTGTAGCGCTGGATGACAGAAACGAGACCATGAAGTACAAGATTCGTGAGGCTCAGCAGGTAGACCGCTGCCCTTACATGCTGATCATCGGCGCGAAGGAAGCAGAGGAAGGACTGGTATCCGTTCGTAAGCGCGATACGGTCAAGAACGATGTGATGACCCTGGCCGAGTTCGTAGAGAAGGTAACCGGCGAGATTAAGAATCGCGTAAGATAAGAATAAGAAGTGCATGGGACCGGGAACATTGCCCGGTCCCTTTTTTCTTGATGCACAAGCCCGGCAGGCGGCAGACGAGCTCGCTCGTTTGACATCTGCCGGGCGTAAGGACATGGAGCACAAAGTGCGGAATGTCCGCTTGCGGGTTGAGTAGGAGGGGAGAATCCCCTCCTACTCGATTGGACAAATGCTCATACCGCCGGTTTCAGATGTTGTATTATTCTTCCTGCAGGATATAATAGGAAGGAATATGTTCAGGAGAGTGGATAAACATGAAGATCTATATGGCTCCCATGGAGGGCATTACCAATTACAGTTACCGCAGGATCCATGCGGAATGCTACGGAAGCGTGGATAAGTACTTCACGCCATTTATCGTACCCTCCAGGGAGCGCGCACTCAGGACCAGAGAAAGGCAGGACATCCTTCCTGCGAACAATCAGGGAATCCGTGTGATTCCGCAGATTCTCACGAATCAGGCAGATCTGTTTGTGATGCTGGCGAAGAATCTGGAGCAGATGGGATATACCGAAGTGAATCTGAATCTGGGATGTCCTTCGGGGACGGTGACAAGCAAGGGGCGCGGTGCAGGATTCCTTCGGGAGCCGCTCCTGTTGGATGCGTTCCTGGAGCAGGTTTTCGATCAGTGTCCAATCTCGATCTCGGTGAAGAGTCGGATCGGCGTAGAGGATACGGAGGAGTTCGAACGCCTGCTGATGATCTACAACCGTTATCCGATGACGGAACTGATCCTGCATCCCAGACTTCTGACAGAGAAGTATCAGGGGCTGCCGCATATGGAAGTCTTCCATATGGCGGCGACGCTCTGCGCCCATCCTCTGATCTACAATGGGAATCTTTTTACAACTACTGATGTCGTTGAACTCCGGGAACAGTATCCGGAAGAACGGTATCCCTGGCTTACGGGAATCATGCTGGGACGTGGACTGATCGCGAATCCGGGACTTGCGGCGGAGATCGAAGGGCGTCCTTGCGGAATCCGGGAGGCTGAGCATTTCCATAACCGGATCTATGAAGAGAAGAAGAGAGAACTCTCCGGGGATAAGAACCTTCTGTATCATATGAAGGAACTCTGGTTCTATATGATTCAGAGCTTCGAGAATTCGGAGAAGGACATGAAGAAGCTGAGGAAGATTACGAAGGCTGCCGAATATGAAGCCTGGGCAAGAGAGATGTTCCGAAGCGGAACCTGGAATACATCGCGGGGATTCTGTCCTCCGGTGAAGGCTAAGACGATGTAAGGAGGCAAGGATAGAGGAATGAAGAGGACTCTGATTATCAATGGTTCTCCCAGGAAGAAGGGGGAGACTTCCAAGGTGACAGCCTGGATCCGGGAGCATCTGGAAGGAGAGGCGAAGGAGGTATTCACTTACGACGCGGATGTGCACCCTTGCGTGGACTGCAGGTATTGCTTTGACCATCCTTCCTGCTGCAGAAAGGATGAGATGGAGGAGATCTATGCTTATCTTCAGGATTGTGACCATATCCTGTTTGCCTCTCCCATCTACTTTTCGGAGCTGACCGGAAGCTTCCTGAATCTGGCAAGCCGATTTCAGCCTTACTTCTGCGGCAAGTTCCTGCGGCATGAGGAATCTCCTTTGTCGAAAAAGAAGGGGGCAGTACTTGTCATGTTCGGAGGTTCGGCTCGAGATACAGAGAAGCCTTATGATACAGCCCGGGGGCTGCTGGAACTCCTGAACTGCAGAGAGATCCTTCCCCTGGTATACGGGGATCATACAGATGATATCCCGGCCCTGGAGCAGGAGAAGGTGCTGAAGGGAGCTGCGGCAATTGCAGCAGCATTCAATGCCTGAATGTCCGATTTCAACGGAAAATGGCATCATATGACGATTGTTTCCAAAAAGTTTATAATTTCGCGGTTGACATATGACACGTGTATTGTTATAATTCGTTCATGAGTGTAATATTTGCGTAACATTTGATTTAACAAAGCACTTAAAGTTTGTGACGATCATCCACAGATGTCTGTGATTCAGATGGGATGTGTCACGATCATGGAGGTAATAAGTGATGAAATTCAACCGCGCATTCTTACGTGTTGCAAGCCTTGGAATGATTGGTTCTATGGCGCTGGCGACACCTGCATATGCACAGAATACGAATGGATTGGCAGGCATTGCCCTGCTCTTCCAGCAGAATTCCGCAGAGGCTCAGGGAATCAGTGGTGTGGCAACGATTGATTATGTGAATGAAGCATATCTGAACGCACGCAATGTAATGGCGAACAGTGCTGCCAAGTATGAGATGACCGAGGCTGAGGCCGAGGCCCAGGTTGAGCTGGCCAGCACGATCGATGAAGCTGCGGAAGAGAAGCATGAGGCTTCTCCCTATGACGATATTGCAATCTCTCAGGTGAACAGCTTTGTCAATGTCCGCGAAGCAGCAGATGAGGAATCTGATCCCGTCGGTAAGCTGTACAATAATGCAGCAGCGACGATTCTGGATACTGTAGAGGCAGAGGACGGCAGCACCTGGTATCAGATTGAGTCCGGCAGTGTTGAGGGCTATGTGAAGTCCAACTACTTCGTGACCGGTGAAGATGCTGAGGCAATCGCATTTGAAGTTGGCCGTGTGAAGGCTACCGTAAGCACTGAGACGCTTCGTCTTCGTTCTGAGGCAAGTCTGGATAGCGAGACGGTAACCCTTCTGTCGGAGGATGAGCGCTATGATGTCCTCTCTCAGGACGATGGATTCGTGAAGTTGAAGATTGACAGCGACTGCAGCGGATATGTAGCGAGTGACTACGTTACAATCAGCGTAGACTTCGATAAGGCGATCTCTCTGGAAGAAGAGAGGGAAGCTGAGGAAGCGCAGCGTCTGGCAGAGGAATCCATCGCAGCAGCGGAGGCTGAAGAGGAAGCTGAGCGCAGAGCAGAGGAAGCAGCTGAAGAAGAGGAAGACGAAGAAGAGTACGATTCCGAGGATGAAGAAGAGGAAGTAACCTATTCCGATGATGATTCCGAGGATGAGGAAGAAGAAGAGGAAGAGTACTACGAAGAAGAGGAAGAAGATGACGATGAAGACTATGAGAGCACCAGTGCTACTCGTGAAGCCATCGTTGACTATGCACTTTCCTTCGTTGGACAGGTTCCCTATGTATGGGGCGGCACCAGCCTGAGCTCCGGTGTTGACTGTTCCGGTTTTGTTCAGCAGGTATATAAGCACTTCGGTATCAGCCTTCCCAGAACTTCCGCAGATCAGGGATGTTCCGGCTACAGTGTAAGCTCTTCGGACAAGCAGCCCGGTGATCTGGTATATTACGGCGGACATATTGCCATTTACATTGGCAATGGTCAGGTGGTTCACGCATCCAACGAGCGTACCGGCATCAAGGTTTCTACCTGGAATTACAGAAGCTACATCAGCATTCGTAATGTCATTGACTAATAAGAATCAGAGGCACCGCTTAGGCGGTGCCTTTTTTTCATGAGTGCAGCAGGATGCTCTTGGGATAGCGGGAACAAAGGAGAGTTATCCGCAGCGTATCACATAAGAAAAGAGGGGGAAGCGGCGGCTTCCTCCTCTTTCGCTGTTATACATCAGCACTCCGGCTCGATTAGTCCGTAGGTGTGATTCTTTCTCTTGTATACAACAGATACCATATCATTCTCTGCATTGCGGAATACGAAGAAATCGTGTCCAAGCATCTCCATCTGCAGGCAGGCCTCCTCAGGATCCATGGGCTTGATTGCGAATCTCTTGGTCTTGATGATCTTGATCTCCTCTTCTTCCTCGGGAACTGCTTCTTCGATGTAGGCGGGAGCGAAACCGGACTGTTCACGGTTAAGAAGGCGGGTCTTATACTTTCTAAGCTGGCGCTCCAGAGTCTCCTGAACCAGATCGATGGCGGCATACATATCAGCGTCAACTTCCTCGGCGCGGATGATCGATCCCTTCATGGGAATCGTAACCTCGATCTTCTGACGATCATGCTGAACGCTGAGAGCAACGTTGACTTCGGTTCCTTCAGTAAAATAACGATCCAGCTTGCTGAGCTTATTCTCTACGGCTTTCTTTAAGCCTTCCGTGAGATCGATGTTTCTGGCAGTAATAATAAAACGCATATAACCAGCTCCTTTGCAGGGTATTGGTGAACCGGTTCAATGTCAATCTGCTGACAAATGGGGATATAATCACAAAAACAAGATAAATTGTCAGTTATCAAACAACAATAACCGAATCACCTAAGACAATTCTAACATAAAAAGTAAAAAACACAAGAGGAATTGACGGAAAAGAGAGAATGTTCACACAATTTTGAAATGGAGGAGTTGTCAACAAATCGTGGATGATGACATGTGGATAATGTGGATAACTTCGTGCATAACTCAAATTTTCACATAAAATGGCGGCAAATCATCGTGGAAAAATCGGTGAATCACTGTGGATAAGTGGAAAAGTGAACGTGCGTACGGATTGTCAAATGGACAAAAAATGTAAAAAAATCTGAAAGATCATAAGAAAACTCAGAGAACTTATCATGTCTGTTCGTCTATGGTGGAACGCAACTTATTGCGGCATGGGGTTTACGAATGCGGATTTCAATGTTACAATGTAATGCGGTGGACTTTGCGGCGAGCTTCGACAGTTGTAACATGCCGCAGAATGAATGAATATAGGAGATACAGTTCAAATGGATCTTGTTCAAAAATTATTCGGAACACAAAGTGACAGAGAGTGCAAGAAGATCATGCCTCTTGTTAAGAAGATTGAAAGCTATCGCGATGGCTTGATGGCTCTCACGGATGAACAGCTGCGTGAGAAGACCAGAGAATATAAGAAGCGCCGGGAAGGAGGAGAATCTCTTGATTCTCTGCTGCCGGAGGTATATGCGCTGGTTCGCGAAGGTGCACGCCGTACCCTGGGAATGGAGCACTACCCTGTGCAGATCATGGGTGGTATCGTACTGCATCAGGGACGTATTGCAGAGATGCGTACCGGTGAAGGTAAGACTCTGGTATCTACGCTTCCTTCCTTCCTGAACGCGCTGGATGGTAAGGGCGTTCATGTGGTTACCGTCAATGACTATCTGGCAAAACGTGACTCGGAGTGGATGGGTTCGATTCACCGCTTCCTGGGACTTACGGTTGGATGCGTTCTAAACGGTATGACACCGGAAGAACGCCGTGCTGCCTATGCCTGCGATATCACATACGTTACCAACAATGAACTGGGCTTTGATTATCTGCGTGATAACATGGTCATCTATAAAGAGCAGCTGGTACTTCGGGATCTGCACTATGCGATCGTCGATGAGGTGGACTCCATCCTGATCGATGAGGCAAGAACGCCCCTGATCATCTCCGGACAGAGCGGTAAGTCTACGAAGCTCTATGAGGTATGTGACTATCTGGCACGTACTCTGAAGAAAGGCGAAGCTACGGAACTCACGAAGATGGATGCCATGATGGGCGAGGATGTCAAGGAGACCGGCGACTTCGTTGTCAATGAGAAGGATAAGCAGCTGAATCTGACGGCCGAGGGTGTAACCAAGGTAGAGAAGTTCTTTCAGATCGAGAATCTGGCGGATCCGGAGAATCTGGAGATTCAGCATAATATTGACCTTGCTCTGCGCGCGAACTATATGATGTTCCGCGATAAGGACTACGTGGTGAAGGACGATGAGGTTCTGATCGTCGATGAATTCACCGGACGTATCATGCCGGGCCGCCGTTACAGCGATGGCCTGCATCAGGCGATTGAGGCGAAGGAGAAGGTGAAGGTTAAGCGTGAGAGCCGTACACTGGCTACGATCACCTTCCAGAACTTCTTCAATAAGTTTGAGAAGAAGGCCGGTATGACCGGTACGGCTATGACAGAGGAGAAGGAGTTCCGCGATATCTACGGTATGGATGTTGTGGAGATCCCCACCAACCGTCCGGTGCAGCGTGTCGACCATCAGGATGTGGTATATAAGACAAAGAGAGAGAAGCTTCACGCCATCTGTGATGAGATCATCAGAGCACATGCGAATGGTCAGCCGATTCTGGTTGGTACCATTACCATTGAGGCTTCCGAGGAACTGAGCGGCATGCTGAGAAGACGCGGCATTCAGCACAATGTACTGAATGCGAAGTTCCATGAGCAGGAAGCAGCCATCGTAGCGGATGCCGGACAGCACGGCGCAGTTACGATCGCTACGAATATGGCAGGCCGTGGTACGTATATTAAGCTGGATGAAGAGAGCCGTGCAGCAGGCGGTCTGTACGTGATCGGTACCGAGCGCCATGAGTCGAGACGTATCGATAATCAGCTGCGTGGCCGTTCCGGACGTCAGGGAGATCCCGGACAGTCCCGTTTCTTCATCTCTCTGGAAGATGATCTGATGCGTCTGTTCGGCGGTGAGAAGATGCTGAACATGTTCAATTCGCTGAATGTACCGGACAATGAACCGATTCAGCATAAGATGCTCTCCAGTGCTATTGAGAAGGCGCAGAAGAAGATCGAGGGCAACAACTTCGGTATCCGCCGTAATGTCCTGGAGTATGACCAGGTTATGAACGAACAGCGTGAGATCATCTATGCAGAGCGCAGACGCGTCCTGGACGGCGAGAACATGCGCGATGTTGTCATTAAGATGATCTACGATGTGGTAGACGGTATCGTGGATATGTGCATTCCTGAAGATCAGCACGCGAACGAGTGGGATATGAACGAGCTGAATCAGCTGCTGGCACCGATCTTCCCCTTCGAGCGTATCGTGCTGGATGAGACCCAGCAGAAGAAGTTCGGCAAGGGTGATATGGCGCAGATGCTGAAGGAGAAGGCCGTTCATCTGTATGAGGAGAAGGAGACCATGTTCCCCGATCCCGAGCAGATCCGTGAACTGGAGCGAGTTGTACTGCTGAAGGTATTCGATCAGAAGTGGATGGCTCACATCGATGATATGGATCAGCTGCGTCAGGGTATCGGTCTGCAGTCCTATGGACAGAGAGATCCTCTGGTAGAGTATAAGCGCGTTGGCTATGATATGTTCGGAGAGATGACGGATTCCATCAAGGAAGATACCGTACGTATGCTGATGCATGTCCGTGTAGAGCAGAAGGTAGAACGTGAAGAGGTCGCGAAGGTGACCGGAACCAACAAGGATGATACGCTTGCGAAGGCTCCGAAGAAGCGCGATACCAAGAAGATCTATCCGAATGATCCCTGCCCTTGCGGATCCGGCAAGAAGTATAAGAATTGTTGTGGAAGAAAGTAGGAATCTGCTATGGCAATGGTAGAGTTAGATCAGTTCAAGAGCACACTGCAGGCTACGGAGGGACCGCTCCGCGAAGTGCTGCTGGCTCTTGACTTGAAGAATAAGCAGAATCGTATCGCAGAGCTCGAGATGAGTATGGAGGAGCCTTCCTTCTGGGAGGATCCGGACCGTGCGACGAAGATCATGCAGGAACTGAAGAATCTGAAGAGTACCGTGGAGATCTGCCAGGGGCTGGAGACGGCGAAGGAAGATATCCAGGTATTGATCGATATGGCGCAGGAAGAAGATGATGAATCGCTGGTGCCTGAGATCGAGGAGGAGTTGACGGCTTATACGGACAAGCTGGAAGAGATGCGCATTCAGACGCTTCTGTCCGGAGAGTATGACCGGAACAATGCGATCCTCACTCTTCATGCAGGAGCAGGAGGAACGGAATCCTGTGATTGGTGCGGCATGTTATACCGTATGTATCTGCGATGGGCGGATAAGAAGGGCTTCTCTGTAGAGACGCTGGACTATCTGGACGGTGATGAAGCCGGTGTGAAGTCGGTGACGATTCAGGTGAACGGAGAGAATGCTTACGGATACCTGAAGTCCGAACATGGCGTACATCGTCTGGTAAGGATCTCCCCCTTCAATGCCGCAGGTAAGCGGCAGACTTCCTTTGTATCCTGCGATGTGATGCCGGATATTGAGGAGGATCTGGATGTGGAGATCAACGATGATGATATCCGGATCGATACCTATCGTTCCAGTGGTGCCGGCGGTCAGCATATCAACAAGACTTCTTCCGCTATCCGAATTACGCACTTCCCTACCGGAATCGTAGTTCAGTGTCAGAATGAGAGATCTCAGCATCAGAACAAGGATAAGGCGATGCAGATGCTGAAGGCTAAGCTGTTCATCCTGAAGCAGCAGGAGAATGCAGCGAAGGCACAGGGCATCCGCGGAGAGCAGTCAGACATTGCCTGGGGAAGCCAGATCCGTTCTTACGTTCTTCAGCCCTATACGATGGCGAAGGATCTGAGAACCGGTGTTGAGACAGGCAATGTCAGTGCAGTTCTGGACGGCGCTCTGGACCCGTTCATGAATGGTTATCTGAAGTGGCTGAGCCTTGGCAGCGCTCCCGTGGGAGAAGAAGAATAGAATCAATTCATTAAGAATACTATCGTTAAGAATAAGGAATAAGAGAAAGGAATCAGAGATTATGATTCAGATTGCAGTAATGGGATTCGGTACCATCGGTTCCGGTGTATTTGATGTTGTCAACACCAACAGTGAGATCCTGAAGAAGAATGTCGGTGAGGAAGTAAGCGTAAAGTATGTTCTTGATATCCGCGAGTTCCCCGGACAGCCTGTGGAGAAGGTTCTGGTTCATGATGTTAACGTGATCATGGACGATCCCGAGGTATCGATCGTTGTTGAGACGATGGGCGGCGTAGAGCCTGCATTCACCTTCGTAAAGAAGGCACTGGAAGCCGGCAAGAGCGTAGCTACCTCCAACAAGGAACTGGTAGCCAAGAAGGGTGCTGAGCTGCTGGCTTTGGCGAAGGCGAAGAATGTGAACTTCTTCTTTGAGGCCAGCGTTGGCGGTGGTATCCCGATCATCCGTCCTCTGCTGTCCTGCCTGACCGCAGATGATATTCAGATGATCAGCGGTATTCTGAATGGTACGACCAACTATATCCTGACAAAGATGAATCGTGAAGGAACCAGCTTTGAGGATGCCCTGAAGGAGGCACAGGCCAACGGATATGCAGAGAGAAAGCCCGATGCCGATGTGCTGGGCTATGATGCATGCCGTAAGATCGCTATCCTGACTTCTCTGGTTCTTGGCAAGAAGGTAGACTTCGAGGATATCTATACCGAGGGTATCACCAAGATCACTACGGCTGATTTTGCCTATGCGAATAAGCTGAACTGGGAGATCAAGCTCCTGGCTACCGGCTGGAAGGAGAATGGCGGAATCTATGCGATGGTAGCACCTGCACTGGTGAAGCCTCAGAATCCTCTCTATGCTGTCAGCGATGTATTCAACGGCATCATGGTTCATGGCAACATGGTAGATGATGTTATGTTCTACGGCAGAGGTGCCGGCAAGGATGCTACGGCCAGTGCGGTTGTTGCCGATGTTGTAGAAGCAGCCAAGAATCCCGGTAAGACGATCTACGAGGGATGGACCGAGGAGAAGCAGGAACTCTCCGATATCAGCACCTCCGTGCGCCGCTTCCTGGTTCGTGTGAATACGGAAGATCTGGAGGCTGCGAAGGCTGCCTTTGGTCCTACGGAAGTTCTCAGCGATGTTGTCGAGGGTGAGTGCGGTCTGCTGACCGAGGCGATGACCGAGAGAGCATTTGCCGATGCAGCAGCGAAGGTTCCGGGTATGCTGAACCGTATCCGCGTACAGGCATAATAACTGCTGGATAGGAAGAATATAAAGGGTGGCAGCCATCAGAGCAGCCGCCCTTTTTCAATGAATGAGGGATAGCAAGTGGATATCAACAGAAAAATTGCAGAGGAACTGGGCGTTCGCCAGCAGCAGATCGATGCTGCGGTGAACCTGATCGATGAGGGAAATACGATTCCTTTTATAGCGCGATACCGCAAGGAAGCAACCGGCGGGCTGAATGATGAGCAGCTCCGACATCTGGATGAACGGCTCCGTTATCTTCGCTCTCTGGAGGAGAAGAAGCAGCAGGTGCTCGATCAGATCCGGGAACAGGGGAAGCTGACACAGGAACTGGAGAAGCAGATCCTTGCAGCGGACACCATGGTTGCCGTGGAGGACCTCTACCTGCCTTATCGTCCCAGGAGGAAGACGAGGGCGAGTATCGCAAGGGAAAGAGGTCTGGAACCGCTCGCAGAACAGATTTGGGGGCAGGGACTTGCCGTAGAACCCCTTCGGATAGCAGAGGACTTTGTCAATCCGGGACTGGAGGTTCCCGATGCGGAGACAGCGCTGCAGGGAGCCTGTGATATCCTGGCCGAGAGAATCTCGGACACGGCGAAGTACCGCACTTACCTCAGACATGCTTTTCGCAACTGCGGTAGTGTAAGAACAAGTAAAAGCGCGAAGGCTGTGGACGAGAAGGCAGTTTATGAGATATATTATGATTTCGAGACAGACTATCGCAAGGTCTCCGGTCACCAGGTGCTTGCCATCAACCGCGGAGAGAAGGAGAAGATCCTCCAGGTACATCTTATGATGGATGAGCAGGCGGCGCTTCGCTATCTTGAGGCACAGATCCTTAAGCCCGGGGCGAAGATGACGAGGGAGGTTCTGCAGAGAGTGATCCGCGACAGCTACCACCGCCTGATTGCCCCTGCCATCGAGAGGGAGCTGAGGAATGAATTGACAGAGCGGGCGGAGACCGGCGCGATACGGGTCTTCTCTAAGAATCTTGCACAGCTTCTGATGCAGCCGCCGATTACGGGACATGTTGTTCTGGGGTGGGATCCGGCTTTCAGAACGGGCTGTAAGCTCGCTGTCGTGGATTCTACGGGAAAAGTGCTGGATACCCGGGTGATTTATCCCACAGCGCCTCAGAACCGGGTTTCAGAGGCGAAGAAGACCTTGAGAGAGCTGGTTGATCGATATCAGATCACATTGATATCTCTGGGCAACGGAACCGCATCCCGGGAATCGGAGCAGATCATCGCGGATTTCCTGCGGGAAGAGAAGAAGGACCTTGCTTATGTGATTGTGAACGAGGCCGGCGCTTCTGTATATTCTGCCAGCAAACTGGCCACAGAAGAATTCCCGAACTTTGATGTGGGGCAGCGAAGCGCCGCATCGATCGCAAGAAGACTGCAGGATCCGTTGGCGGAGTTAGTGAAGATCGATCCGGCCAGTATCGGTGTAGGCCAGTATCAGCATGACATGAATCAGAAGAAGATGAGTGAGAGCCTGCAGACTGTGGTGGAAGACTGCGTGAATCATGTGGGTGTAGATCTGAACACGGCGTCGGTCCCTCTGCTGTCCTATGTGTCCGGAATCTCGGCAAGCCTGGCGAAGAATATCGTTGCCTACCGGGAGGCCAATGGAAGCTACCGCTCGAGAGCAGAGTTAAAGAAGGTGCCGAAGCTCGGACCGAAGGCCTTCGAACAATGTGCCGGCTTCCTGCGCGTCAGAGAAGGAAGGGAGCCGTTGGATAATACGGGAGTACATCCGGAGAGCTATGGCGCGGCAGCCCACTTACTGCAAATGCTCTCCATCGAGAAAAAACAGCTGGGGACAGCAGCGGCCCTTCAGAAGCTGAACCGGGTGAAGGTGGATGAGCATCTGGCTATAGAATTGGGCATTGGCAGCGAAACCCTGAAGGATATCCTGGAAGAGATGAAAAAACCGGGAAGAGATCCGAGAGAAGAGATGCCGAAACCGCTCCTGCGCGGAGATGTTCTGGACCTGAAGGACCTCAAAGAGGGGATGGAACTTACGGGTACGGTGCGCAATGTGATTGACTTCGGCGCTTTCATTGATATCGGTGTTCACCAGGACGGGCTGGTCCATATCTCACAGCTTTGCGACCGCTATGTGAAGAATCCGATGGAAGTGGTGAAGGTCGGCGACATCGTACGTGTAAGAGTGCTTTCTGTTGATATGAAGAGAAAGCGGATCTCACTGACCATGCGCGGAGTTGAACAGAAATAGTAGATATTTTAACGAGAAATTGATATAATGGGGAATCATGATAAAAGAAAGTTTTAGCGCAAAAGATACGTATGAATTGGGCCGTATTCTGGGTCAGAAGGCTGAGGCAGGAGATATTGTATGCCTGAATGGTGATCTTGGCGTGGGGAAGACTGTCTTCACGCAGGGCTTTGCCTCCGGTCTGGGAATTGACGGGCCTGTGAATAGTCCGACCTTCACCATCGTGCAGGAATATGAAGAGGGGAGAATTCCGCTCTATCATTTTGATGTCTACCGCATCGGCGATGTGGAAGAGATGGATGAGATCGGATATGAGGAGTACTTCTTCGGTGAAGGCGTATGTCTGATCGAATGGTCGAATCTGATTGAAGAGATCCTTCCGGAAGATGTGATCTCCGTAGTGATTGAGAAGGATCTGGAGAAAGGCTTCGACTATCGCCGGATTACCGTAAGCGGAATGAGAGAGTGAGATTGTTATGAAGGTTCTTGGAATTGAAAGTTCGTCCCTGGTAGCATCCGTTGCAATCTGGCAGGATGACCTGATCATTGCAGAGTATACAGTGAACTTTAAGAAGACCCATTCCCAGACACTTCTTCCGATGCTGGATGAGATCGTCCGCATGACGGAATTATCTCTGGATGAGATCGATGGCATTGCCGTGTCGGAGGGACCCGGGTCCTTCACCGGTCTTCGAATCGGTTCGGCAACGGCGAAGGGACTGGGACTTGCGCTGGGGAAGCCTTTGATGGGCGTGCCCACCGTAGATGCGATGGCTTACCAGTTCTATGGGTGCGGTCACCGGATCTGCCCGATCATGGATGCAAAGCGCGGACAGGTCTATACGGGGATCTATCGCTATGAGGAGGACTTCTGCGTAGAGAAGGGCGCCTGTGCCATGAGCCTGGAGGATCTTCTGGAAGAATTCTTGCAGGAGGATGGGAAGGTCATCTTCCTGGGAGATGGCGTACCTGTGCATAGGAAGCACATCGAAGAGGTGATGGGGGACCGGGCTCTATTTGCCCCTGCGGCAATGAACCGCCAGAGGGCAGCCGCTGTGGCAGGACTCGGTGCGGTCTATCTTGCCGAGGGGAAGACGCAGACGGCGGCAGAGCATGGACCGAATTATCATCGAATCTCTCAGGCAGAGAGAGAGCTTGCAGAAAAGAGACGCAGGGAGTCCGTGCAGTGATGAAGAAAACGGACATTCGGCCCCTGCTGCCGGAGGAAGCTGCACTTGCGGCTGAAGTTGAGGATGTCTGCTTTGCAGATGCATGGACGGAGCAGTCGATCAGAGAAGAGATGGAGAGTCCTCTTGGTTTATATCTGGGAGCCTGGCGGGAAGGTGCCTTTGCCGGATATATCGGAACACGTCTGGTCCTGGATGAAGGCGAGATTCACCGCGTGGCGGTATTGCCTGCCTATCGAAGACAGGGAATCGCCGGAGAGCTGGTGAGGGAACTGTTCCGTCAGACAGAGCAGATCGCGGTATGGTTTCTGGAAGTAAGAGCAGGCAATCTGCCTGCGCGCTGTCTGTATGAACAGTTAGGGTTCCTTTCGATTGGAATCAGAAAGAATTATTATCATGATCCGCAGGAGGACGCTGTGAATATGCAGCTGGTTCGCGGAGATCAATGAAGTAGATAAGGACAGAATATATAGTATGTTGGATGTATGTTTGCTTGGAACCGGCGGCATGATGCCTCTTCCGTATCGGTGGCTGACAGCGCTGATGCTTCGCTATCAGGGGAATCAGGTTCTGATCGATTGCGGTGAGGGAACCCAGATTGCCGCCAGGAAGTGCGGAATCAGCTTTAAGCCGATCGATGTGATCTGCTTCACCCATTATCATGCGGATCATATCAGCGGCCTTCCCGGGCTGCTTCTTACGATGGGCAATGCAGAACGCACGGAGCCTGTTCTGTTCATCGGACCGAAGGGGCTGGAACGTGTGGTAAATGCTCTACGTACGATCGCTCCGGAACTGCCGTTTCCGATGGAGTTCCTCGAACTTACCGAACGGGAGCAGGTCATCGAGTATAAGGGAATGAAGATTCGGGCGTTCCGTGTGAATCACAATGTCGTCTGCTATGGATACAGTGTGGAGATCCCTCGTGCAGGCAAGTTTCAGGTGGATGCAGCAAGAGCGCTCGGGCTTCCGGTGCAGCTCTGGAATCCCCTGCAGAAAGGGCAGACGGTAGAGTACGAAGGGAAGACCTATACGCCGGACCAGGTGATGGGAGCGGACCGCAAGGGGTTGAAGGTAACTTATTGCACGGATACTCGGCCGCTGCCTAAGATTGCAGAGGTGGCAGCAGGCTCGGATCTCTTTATCTGCGAAGGTATGTACGGAGAGGCCGATAAGAAGGAGAAGGCGAAGGAACATAAGCATATGATGTTCACGGAGGCTGCCGAACTTGCCAGGATCGCAGATCCCGGTGAGATGTGGCTGACACATTACAGCCCTTCTATGAACCATCCGGAAGAGTTTATTGATAGTGCAAGAGCTATCTTCCCGAGAACTGTACTCGGTAAGGACGGTAAGAAGTGTACTCTGACTTTCTCGGAAGAGTAGTCTGCAGGAGGTGTTGCGGCGAATGGAGAATGATATGAAAGATCTGTTGATCCTTGGAATCGAGAGTTCCTGCGATGAGACGGCAGCATCTGTGATTCGGGGCGGAAGAGAGGTCCTGAGTAATGTGATCTCTTCTCAGATTGCTCTGCATACACAGTATGGCGGTGTTGTCCCGGAACTGGCTTCCAGGAAGCATATTGAGAATATTAATGGTGTCATTGAACAGGCACTTCTGGATGCAGGGGTGACTCTGGATGATCTGGATGGTATCGGTGTGACTTATGGACCGGGGCTGGTAGGCGCCCTGCTGGTTGGTGTGGCAGAAGCGAAGGCCATTGCTTACGCGAAGGGACTTCCCCTGGTTGGCGTGAATCATATCGAAGGGCATGTGTGCGCGAACCTGATCGAGCACGCAGATCTGGAGCCTCCCTTCCTGTGCCTGATCGTATCCGGAGGCCATACCCATCTGGCACGGATGAAGGATTATGGTGACTTCGAGATCATCGGACGAACCAGAGATGATGCTGCGGGTGAAGCTTTCGATAAAGTAGCCAGAGCGATTGGCCTCGGATATCCCGGCGGACCGAAGATCGAGAAGGCAGCACGTCTGGGTGATCCCCATGCGATGGAATTCCCCAGAGGTAAGGTGGATGGTTCTCCCTTTGACTTCAGCTTCAGCGGCATGAAGTCGGCAGTTCTGAACTACCTGAATCAGGCGCAGATGAAGGGGGAGACGGTTAAGCAGGAGGATGTCGCAGCTTCCTTCCAGAAGGCTGTGATCGATGTCCTGGTCGGGCGTGCGATCTATGCTGCGAAGGAACTGGGCGAGGATAAGCTGGTTATGGCCGGCGGCGTGGCTTCCAATGGGGCCTTGCGTGCGGCGATGAAGGAGGCCTGTGAGAAAGAAGGAATCGCCTTCTACTATCCTTCTCCTATCTATTGTACGGATAATGCAGCTATGATCGGTGTGGCTGCATCTTATCACTATATGAAGGGGCGTAGGGACGACTGGACTTTGAATGCTGTCCCGAACCTGAAGCTTAGTTAAGGGGGTAACTGAATATGTTGAATTCACCTAAAGAGATTGCCGCCAATTATGTTGGAATCGGCACGGGGAAGGCGAAGCTGGACAAGGCGAAGATGTTCGTGCTTGCTATCATGGCAGGTATGTTTATTGCCTTCGGAGGTGTTGCCTGTACGACGGCCAGTGTAAGTATCGAGGCGGCTTCTGTAGCGAAGCTGGTTGGCGCCTGTGTATTCCCCGGCGGCCTGGCTATGGTACTTCTGGCAGGAAGTGAGCTGTTCACCGGCAACTGTCTTCTGGTCATTCCGCTGATGGAGAAGAAGATCACGGCTGCGGAGATGGTGATCAGCTGGATCATCGTATGGCTTGGCAATCTGGTTGGCGGTATGCTGGTGGCTGCTATGATGGTATATAGCCATCTGGGCAATCTGTTCGGAGGTGCAGAGGCGCAGGCTATGGTTAATACGGCTGTCGGCAAGGTAAGCCTTGGTTTCGGCGATGCTCTGATCCGCGGTATTCTCTGCAACATTCTGGTCTGTATTGCCGTATGGATGTCTTTCGCAGTGAAGGATGCAGCCGGCAAGGTCATCGCAATCTTCTTCCCGGTTATGATCTTCGTGCTGGGCGGCTTCGAGCACTGCGTTGCCAATATGTACTTCATCTCTGCAGGTCTCTTTGCGAAGTCCGTCTATGCACTGGAAGCAGCAGATCTGACTTGGGCAGCATTCTTTGTCAAGAATCTGCTTCCCGTAACCATCGGTAATATCATCGGCGGTGCAGGGGTAGGCCTTGTCTACTGGTTTGCCTATCTGAAGGGACAGAATAAGTAGGATCTGTGATTGTATAAGATAAGAAAACGGGGTACCGATCACACCGAACAGAAAGAGGAGCAGCAGGCAGCTGTTCCTCTTTCTGTTGCAAAAGCCCGGCAGGCGGCAGACGAGCTCGCTCGTCTGACATCTGCCGGGCGTAAGGAATGGAGCACAAAGTGCGGAATGTCCGCTTAGGGGCCCGAGTAGGATGGGAGAATCCCCTCCTGCTCGATTTGTCACAGAAGCACAGCGAAAAGAAAAATGAAAAAAACTAAAAAAAGTGCTTGCAAAAGGGAAGAGGATGTTGTATTATACCACTTGTGTGAAAAACACGTACGCGCGAGTGGCTCAGTGGTGGAGTATCGCCTTGCCAAGGCGAGGGTCGCGGGTTCGAATCCCGTCTCGCGCTTTTTACATGCAAGTTTATCGGCAATTAAAAAAGTTTAAAAAGCACTTGACAGTTGCTTGAAACTGAGTATAATAGCTACTTGTGTGTGAAACACAACTTAAGACATCATCCGAAAAATTAAAAAAGTGCTTGACAATCCTCCGAAAGAGTGATAAGTTATATGAGCGCTTTGCGAATGACCCGGAGAGGTGTCCGAGCGGTTTAAGGAACTGGTCTTGAAAACCAGCGATCCCGAAAGGGACCGTGGGTTCGAATCCCACCCTCTCCGCTTCCAATTGAATATCTCAATTGATTCAACCATGGAGAAGTACCCAAGTGGTTGAAGGGGCTCCCCTGGAAAGGGAGTAGGTCGTTAATAGCGGCGCGAGGGTTCAAA
>R17__coassemble_274_pt1 | contig 30673 bp, 23 predicted proteins | sample R17__metabat2_low_PE_029 | metagenome-assembled genome bin R17
AATTTTTTCGTTTTCATCAACATTTTCTTCCCTATTTTTTTTTATTTTTTTATTGGCCTTCTTCGCATCCATAGGGAGCGTCACATTCGCATAAGTACCCAGTGCCTGATTGATCTTCTCGAAGTGGATCACGTTCTTCTGCTTTAATTCATCGATCGTCATATCATACCCTCCATGATCGGTTCATCCATATCATATCTATCATACAAAAGAAGAATATCTCTTGTCAAATACAAAAGGCCCCGGCTCCTGCGAGCCGGGGCGAATCTATAGAAGGAATTACTTCTCCTTGATGTACTTATCGATAGCAGCTGCAGCGGACTTGCCGGCACCCATAGCCAGGATAACCGTAGCTGCACCCGTAACAGCATCACCGCCGGCATATACACCGGTACGGCTGGTCAGACCGTCTTCGCCGTTGGTTACGATACAACCATGCTTGTTGGTCTCCAGACCTTCGGTCGTGCTGCGGATCAGAGGGTTGGGGGAGGTTCCGATAGCGATGATTACAGCATCTACATCCAGAACGAACTCAGAGCCTTCCTTCGCTACAGGACGACGACGTCCGGAAGCATCAGGTTCACCAAGCTCCATCTCGATGCACTTCATGCCTGCTACAAAACCGAACTGAGGATCTCTGGGATTCTCGATATCGGTGGGGATGATCTCCACAGGGTTGTTGAGCAGCTTGAAGATGATACCCTCTTCCTTTGCATGATGTACTTCTTCCTTACGTGCGGGAAGTTCTTCCTCGGAACGACGATATACGATGTATACGTTCTCAGCACCAAGACGCTTTGCGCAGCGAGCAGCATCCATAGCAACGTTACCGCCGCCGACAACAGCTACGTTCTTCGCCTTCATAATCGGGGTCGTAGCATCATCCTTGTATGCCTTCATCAGGTTGGTTCTGGTCAGGAACTCATTCGCAGAGTATACACCCTTCAGGTTCTCACCGGGGATGTTCATGAATCTGGGCAGGCCTGCACCGGAGCCGATGAAGATAGCCTCGAAGCCCTGCTCTTCCATCAGTTCATCAATCGTCAGAACACGACCGATTACCATATTGGTCTCAACCTTAACGCCCATAGCGATCAGGTTGTCAACTTCCTTCTGTACAATGACCTTAGGAAGACGGAACTCAGGGATACCATATACCAGAACGCCGCCTGCCAGATGCAGTGCTTCGAAGATGGTAACATCATAGCCTGCCTTCGCCAGATCACCGGCACAGGTCAGACCTGCAGGGCCGGCACCAACAATAGCAACCTTGTGTCCGTTAGGAACGGGCTTCGCAGGTGCTTCGGTACAGTGCTCTCTGTGATAGTCAGCTACGAATCTCTCCAGACGACCGATACCAACGGGCTCGCCCTTCTTACCGCGTACGCAGTACTTCTCACACTGAGACTCCTGAGGACATACACGTCCGCATACTGCAGGAAGAGAGCTGTCCTGATTGATTACCTGATAAGCTTCCTCGAACTCACCGGCAGCTACCTTAGCGATGAAATCAGGGATCTTTACATTAACGGGACATCCGCCAACACAAGGTCTCAGCTTACAGTTCAGGCATCTCTTTGCCTCATCCATAGCCTGCTCGGGAGTATAACCCAGAGCAACTTCCTTAAAGTTCTTATTACGTACATTGGGGTCCTGCTCAGGCATCACGTTCTTAACAGGAGACATATTTGCTTTTGCCATGATTACTGTACCTCCTTCTTGAACAGGTTGCAGGTCTCTTCATAAGCATGCATCTCGAAAGGTCTGTACATAGCGCCGCGGCTCATTGCCTCGCCGAAGTCTACCTGATGTCCATCAAACTCAGGACCATCTACACATGCGAACTTGGTCTCTCCGCCTACGGTCAGTCGGCAGCCGCCGCACATACCGGTACCATCGATCATGATGGGATTCATGGAGATGATCGTCTTCTGATTGAACTTCTTGGTCATCAGACATACGAACTTCATCATGATAACAGGTCCGATAGCGATAACTTCATCGTACTGATTCTCCTGCAGCAGCTCTTCCAGCGGAACGGTAACATTACCATGACGTCCGTAAGAACCATCATCGGTCATCATGATCATCTTGTCACTGCAAGCCTTGAATTCATCTTCAAGGATCACGATATCTTTGGAACGGAAACCTACGATAGAGTGAACCTCACAGCCAAGCTCATGCAGCTTCTGAGCAACGGGCAGGGCAATGGCACAGCCTACGCCGCCGCCGACAACACATACCTTCTTCAGGCCTTCTACTTCAGTAGGCTTACCCAGAGGTCCTACAAAGTCCTGAATATAGTCACCCACCTGCTTATGATTCAGCAGAGCCGTGGTAGAACCAACGATCTGGAAGATGATGGTAACAGCACCGGTCTCGGGGTTCGTTCCTGCTACAGTCAGCGGAATTCTCTCGCCATCTGCATTGACACGGAGAATGATAAACTGTCCGGGCTGCGCCTTCTTGGCAACCAGGGGAGCTTCGATATCCATCAGAGTAACTGTAGGATTCAGCTCCTGTCTTCTCATAATTTTATACATATACACCAAACCTTTCCATACTGCACAGGCAGCATGTCATAATTCTCCCGCCGTCCCGCGTCCGGACAGCGTTCATTACTTACGTCAGCTATTATAACAAATCTTATCTGATTATAAAACCCTTTTATTTTTCAACATGCGTGGATTTTCCTGCAATCTCACATTTAAATTTCGTTATGCCTAAGAATCATAAGCCTCAGCCTTCATATAACTGAATCACCTGACGGGCGATCTCCTTGCGGTTCTTTCTCTGATCCATCGCCTGCTTTTCGATATACCGATGTGCTTCCGCTTCGTTCATATGCTGATATTCCACCAGAAGACACTTGGCACGGTCAACCAGCTTCAGTTCTTCCAGCTTCTTCTTCAGGTTCTGTGTCTCGCGCTCCATATTCTGCAGGCGCATACTGCCGGCCAGCGACATACGGACCGCCTGTGAAAAGAGCTGACCGGAGAGCGGCTTCATCACGGTAACGACACCTTCGTCGCTGACCCGGTCACACATCTCATCGTAGATATCGCTCTTAGCCAGCAGTACCACGCCGGACGTAGTCAGTCTCGCCAGATCTACCGCCAGTTCATGTCCGAACTCATCCGAAAGCGGCGTATTGACGATAATCAGATCATACCTTCTCGTCTGCATCCTCTGTCTGGTTCCGCTTCCTGTCTTCTCCAGATGAATCGGGTAGCAGAGGGAGGGATTCAGGAGATTCGCAATGATTCCGGCACTCTTCTGTGTGCTGGATACGATCAGCACACTCTGTGTACTTTGCATCTCTGCCATAGATTCCTCCTAATCACATCGGGGGCTTTCTCACGTAGGCTCTTCTTGCATGCTCAGGGAGATACGTCCGCACGAAATCACTCTTCTCCGCCAGAGCCAGGGCCTCCTCATAGCTGTAGGGAAGCTGAGGCAGATCTCTGTACTCTTCCGGAGCCAGAGCATAGAGGTTGCGATTCACGGGCGCCGGAGGCTCCATCTTCTCACGGATCCCCTCCAGCCCCGCCTCCAGGAGAAGCGCATAAGCGATATAGGGATTCGCCATACAGTCTGCTGAACGCAGTTCGATCCGATCATACGCACCGGTACTTGCCGGAATTCGAATCAGCTGTGAACGGTTGGATGGAGACCAGGTGACAAACCGGGGAGCTTTATTCCCACCCAGACGCAGGTAGGACTCCTCCGTCGGATTAAGGAATACCGTGATCTCACGAATGCGATGCATGATACCTGCCATAAAGTACTTCTTCAGCTCAGGATCCGGCTTGTCATCGCCGATCCAACGAGGTGACATATTGATATGCAAGCCATTGCCGGCATTCTCCCGCAGCGGCTTGGGGGAGAAGTTCGCATGCATACCGTTCGCTGCTGCCACTGTCTCCACCACCGACTTGAACGTCAGCATATTGTCTGCCGATGTCATGGGATCACTATACTTGAAGTCGATCTCGTTCTGTCCGGGACCTTCCTCATGATGAGAAGCCTCCGGCATGAAGTTCATCTGCTCCAGGGCGATGCAGATCTCACGGCGAACATTTTCCCCTTTGTCAAAGGGGGCCACATCCATATAGCCGGCACGGTCAGCCGGGATTCTGGTGGGATTACCCTCCTCGTCCAGCTTAAAGAGATAGAATTCGCACTCCGGACCAAAGCTGCAGCGAATGTTCATCTCCTTTGCGTGTCGAATTGCCGTCTCCAGAATCCAGCGGCTGTCCACCTCAAAGGGTCTTCCATCCGGGTAAGCAATATTTCAGTAGAAGCGAGCGACACGCCCCTTAGCCGGACGCCAGGGAAGGATCGTCAGGGAAGACAATACCGGATGCAGGAAGAGATCCGATGCATCAATAGATGCGAATCCATTGATAGCAGAGGCATCGATTGATATGCCTGTGGTCAGTGCCCGCTCCAGTTCTGTATTCATGATCGATACGTTCTTCATCGCACCATAGGGGTCGCAGAATGCCAGACGAATAAACTTCACATCATTATCATTGACGTACTCCAACACTTCATTTTCCGTATAAAACATATTTGCTCCTTTGATATTATGATTTCGGCAGTTCCCCTCCTCTGCCCCATGGTTACAAGTCTACATCCAACTGCCTTCTCAGATATCTTCCTACCACATGGGAGAAGTTCTGAATATTACGAATATAGGCAAAGTCTCTTCCGAAGATCTTCTTCTCCGCCGCCAGGTCTTCCTCTTCTCCGGCAAATACACCCAGAACAGCGATTCCCGCATTACGTGCACGGCGGACTTCCTCTGCCGTATCATAAACTGCGAAGTCCCCCACATAGAGAAGCGGAGAGCGGCTGACCGCACGATTCACGATGCGGTCATTGGGTCTGCCATCGCTGAGAATAATCAGAATCTTATGTTCTTCCTCTCTCTGCAGCAGGGTATGAGCCACTGTCTTGATGGCCAGACCATCCCTGTTGTTCGCCGACGTGCTGAATTCGAAGATCTTCTTATTCTTCTCTCTTGGATCATCATATTCCCGGAATCGTTCCAGAATCGTATAATCCCAGCAGGTACAGAAGCTCTGAACACGGTGAGGAATCCCGACGATGCTGAGCGCCTCACTGATAATATATCCCTGTACAGCGACAGATCCTCTGCGGTCTCTCTGAGAACCGCTGGCATCCATCAGGATATCCACCACAAAGTCAGAGTTATCTCTCACGATCTCCTTGCGAAACAGACGACTCTCCTGCGTTCGCCCCACCTTCCACAGTTCCATCGTCTGAATACTTCCGTAATCACTGCGCACCCACTCCTTCTCCGAGCGGCGAATCAATGACTGCTTCATCATATCAGCCAATTGCCTGATATTGCGGGCTGCCAGCTTCTCACTCCGTTTGTAAGCAATCTGGTTGAACTCCAACTGTCTTCGCACATACTCTGACTGATAGTTCCTGCGAACCATATTATGGAGGATTCCATCCGTAAAGTAAAGGCTGCATCCTTCATGAACGCCACGGCAGAGAGCATGATTCATCCGCTTCTGCTCCAGCGGCTTCATGTAAGAACGGCCATAGTTTAATTCCATATAACTGTAGGCTTTGGCACGGGCCTTGTCATCCAGTTCATACACTCGATTACTGCGAATCTTCTCACTTTGCTCCGTCTGCATATGATCGGATTCCCGGGAAGCTTCCGACGTATCATTCTGCAGAGAAGCCATCTCCTCCTTCAGGAAGTCTTCCCAGTTAAAGTCTGCCTCTGCCAGTTCCTCGAGTGTAACGTCCAGCACATGAGCCAGATCCCCATGCCGCTTCTCAAAGTTAGGATCCACCAGATGATTGTACATATGATCTACGAGCTCGATGACCGGACGCGGCGACATCTTCTCTTCGGTAGTATGCCGACATACCTCCTCCGAAAGAATTCGCATCCAGGTCAGATACTTCTCGCTCTTCGCATCTACTGTCCTGGCTTCACCATCTGCCACGCGCCCATAGTAGGTAAGCAGGAAGTATCCCAGATGGGTTCGTGAATAGCGCTCGAAGTCCTGCTCCAGAATCTCCTCTGCCGCTCTCTTTCGAATATTCCATACACCCGGATGATCCTGAGCAATCTTCTGGGTAACAGCAGCATCCATGCAGACGCTGACAATTCGCGACAGCGACCTCTCATCTGCATCAAAGTAGAGCTTCTTCATCAGATAGAGGGAGAATTCATTCTTATTAAAATAACGAAAGAATGCCCCCTCTGATACTGCCTTACTGATTCCTCTCTCCTTCGAACGAAGAAAGAGCTTCACATCCGGATTCACGGTCAGTGAATAATCTCCGCTGACCGACCATACCAGATTGCGGATGCGATGTTCTGCCTCTGATTCAAGCAGCTCCTGATCCATCGTCCCTGCATCAGTCAAAGATATCACCGGCCTTCCAATCTTCCGGAATACGCACCATCAGAATATCGCCAACGATATCCTTCTCGAAGGAATCGAAGCTCTTGTTAACCATGCCCATGCGAAGCGCCGTCTGCGGTGCAATTCCAACCTGCATCAGACGAATCGCACCAATCAAGCCTCTCATATCCAAAGCCTTCGTGGAGATCTCGCTGTTCCTGGCCTTCAGCTGAAGGTCCAGGAACAGCCCCACCAGCACTGCAGCTGCCTCATCCTTCAGCTGCGGGAAGCGGTCCTTCAGGATCTGAGTCATTGTCTCCTCTGTCAGTTCCGGCATATCGATCACCAGGAACCTTGATACCAGCGCCTCATTCAGTTCCCGGGTGCCGGCATAGCCATAGTTCATCGTACCGATAAAGCGAGTCGCATCATGAAGCTCGATTCGGTCATAACCGGGAACATCGATCATCCGACGGTAGTCCAGCGTGGCATGCAGGACAGCGGCGGCATCATTCTTCGCCATATTGATCTCATCCAACACGCCGAAGCCTCCATTCACCGCACACTGATAGATAGGGCCCGGACGGAATACGACTTCCTGATTCCTGAATGTATCCGTTCCAATCAGGGAACTACTGTCCGTATTCACATGAAAGGAAACATTGTACATCGGTCTCTGAAAGAGCCAGGCCAGATTCTCTGCCAGCACATTCTTGCCTGTTGCCTTGGAACCCACCAGAAGAATATTCTGCCCTTGCAGCAGGGAAGCGATACTCACTTCCAGGATCTCCTTCCCATAGTAAGGCATCTGCGGAGCAAGGATCCGCTTTTTTGCTGTCTCCGGAACCGAATGCCACCTTCGAAATGACTGCATGTCGCGAAGCAGCGCCTGACTTACTCCCTGATTCTCAAGAACTTCATATATCAGATCCATCCTATGCCTCCATTCTGACCATCGATATCTCAGACAGTCACCAAGTATCTTCTCTTATTTACTTTTCATACTATATCTGTTTTTCCTGCTTTTCACAAGAGAAAATGCATCGTAAAAATCTCATTTTCCACTTGACAATTCAAATCACTTCTATTATAATGCAAAACGTACCAAGCAAAGGCGCTTAGGACTTCTGTCCTAAGTGCCTTTTTTTTCGTCGGATACCTATCCCTCATCTCATCATCCGGCGGAAGGAAGCAGGTACAAGGTCTTCTTAAGACCAACGACCGCATCATCTGCCGAAAGAAGTTCCGAACAACTTCCCCCTCAAAGTCGCTTCGAACGATTTCTTCTCGGCAGGATTCCGGTTGGTACAACTTCATATGGCATAAGAAAAGGACCGCTTTTGCGGTCCTTTTCTTATGCTTCATCCAGTTTCTGAAGCATCTCTACCAGCTTCTCCGTATCTCCATTGTACCAGAAGTTCTTGAAATCCTGAGTGATCTTCCGCTGATATGCTTCCAGTGAAACCTCCGGATGGTAGTAGAACACACGACCCACACGATAGGAAGAAGCATAACCCTTGGTAATCAGATGAAGCAGAAAGGTAGATACCGTCTGTCTCTTCCACTCCTTGTTGCTGATCTGAGTAATACTCGCCATTATATTCATCAAAGATACATCCGAATCCGCGTCCCAAATGCACTTCATAACAATTCCTTCGCACTCTGTCAACCGTTCCAGATCGCCATTAGCCTTCGTATATGCCTCTGACATGCCAGTACCTCCTAATGTAACTAACTATTGTTATTACTATAACACACATACTTTTACTTTACAACTATTCTCTTTGTTTTATTTTTTATTTCAAAGTATCTTAACATTTCAAATGTCCATTCGTGCCCTGAAGGACTAGCTTTGCGTCGCAAGCACGATGGCCACTTGACAGCCTTATCGCAATCGAGAAGGAGGCGGCTTTGCCCCTCCTTCTCGATTCTGCGATAAATCGCACATCTCGCGGCAAGCCGCTCGATGTACTTGGCCGTCAAATGTCCATTCGTGCAAGCACGATGGCCACTTGACAGCCTTATCGCACAAAAAAATAAGATGCACCCCTCAGTTTGGAGTGCATCTTGGTTTCTTATTACTTTACGGTTGCATATTCCATCATCTTATCGCTGATCAGCTTGAACTTGACCTGCATCTTTACGTATCCCATACCATAGTAGTCCACGTAATCACTGTAGTCCGTTCCTTCGAAGTAGTCCTCCAGAGCGGCATCATCTACAACCAGCCCTTCGGCATCACCAATGGCCTGTGCTATCATGTACTGCTTAGCCAGTTCCTGAGCACTGCTGAAGTAGTAGTCTCTCAGATCATCCTCACTCTCCATGCCATAGTAGCTGAGCATATCCTCCAGCGTCATACCGTAGGAGGTTGCCGTCTGTGCTACACTGTCCACATACTCCTGAAGGAGCAGATCAGTCAGTGCATCGGGATCCTGATTGAAGGTAGTATTCTCGGTCAGCCAGTTCCAGGTGGCCTCACTCTCCATAGACATCTTCAGGTTCGTCTCGATCTTCTCATTCAGTTCGTCCACTGTGTTAAGATCATACTCTTCGGCAAAGTTCTCAGCTACGAACTCATCTGTCAGCTCAGGGATCACTTCCTCAGAGATATAGTTGATCGTTGTTACGAATACAGCATCCTTACCACTCAGTTCCTCATTGCTGGTATAGGGATCGGGGAAGGTAACTTCCACATCGAACGTCTCACCGGGTTCATGGCCGATGATCTGCGTCAGGAAGTCATCGATATAATCCGTACTGCCGGCAGTTACATCAGTACCCGCACCCTCAGTGCTTCCACCATCAAATTCTACACCATCTACAGAACCTACATAGTCGATATTCACGGTATCACCGTCCTCGACCTTACGATCCGTCACCTGTACAGTCTCTGCGAAGTTGGACAGCAGATCGTCAATGTTCGACTGAATATCCTCTTCGGAAGGAGTCACATCATCCTTCGCAAGCTCCATAGACTTATAATCTGCCAGAGTCAGGAACTCCGTCACATCTGTATCCAGCACATTGCCGTCTTCGTCCAGACCGGTGCTGAGGTCTACCTCTACCGTATCCTCCTCTGCTTCCGTGTCATCAGCTGCTTCTTCTGCTGCCGTCTCAGATTCAGCCTCCGTTGCTGCCTCCGTCTCTGCCGCCGTCGTCTCCGCTGTTGTACTGCCGGAGCATCCGCAAGCTGCCATAGATAAGGCAAGGATCAGCGCAGCCATCTTCATCCATCGCTTCATAGTCAATATCCTCTTTCTTCCTTTATTCTCTCTTGATCGGTTCTTCACCTGTATCAAAAATGTTGAGTAGAACGGTAAGCCGGGTTCTGTCATTGGATGATCATCTATCTAGACCTGATGTTGCCACCAGGCTCCAGCGACCTACCCGAAAGCAGACGGGCCGCCTTATGCTTTCTGTTGGTCTTGCTTCGAATGGGGTTTACATATGCCCTGCCTGTTACCAGTCAGGCGGTAGTCTCTTACACTGCCTTTCCACCCTTACCGGATCATCCGATCCGGCGGTTTATCTCTGTTGCACTATCCTGGGAGTCGCCTCCACCGGCCGTTAACCGGCATCCTGCCCTGTGAAGCCCGGACTTTCCTCGTCTGCCGAAGCAGCCGCGATCATCTGTTCTACTCAACTATGCAATCATAACAGATTCGAAAAATATTATCAATGATTCTTTTTTGTGATTCTGCAAATTCACAGGATTTTCACAAAAAAGATACCCATATCCGACATAATGCCGACATGGGTATCCGGTATTCCTTATACATTGAATGTACTTCCACCTATGAATTCCTTCACCAGAGAGTTGGAAGGGACATCCTTGCTGTCCACCGCCAGAAAATAATCGAAGAACTTCAACAGCCGCTTAGCTTCCTGATATTCCGGACAATCCTCCGGAATACCGAACAGAAGCTGCTCTGCATAGGACTTCATCACCGAGAACTCATAGACCATAGACGAATTGAACATAACATCCGCGGTCTCCTGATAAGGGAAGATATTCTTCTCCTCTCCCCGACGTACGGAAGCCCATCTGGCAATCGTATCTCTGGCGGAAGCGCCGCGCGTTCTGGCATCGCGGATCATTCGCCGAACCAGACGATTATCAGTCGTCGGAATACGGTTATGTTCATCAATATTCAACTGGGTCAATGCACTGACATAGACCTTGAACTTGTTTTCCGAAGGGATAAATGCCGACATCTTATCATTCAGGCAGTGAATCCCCTCGATCACCAGAATATCATTCGGTCCCATGCTCATGGTATTCCCGTGATACTCTCTCTTGCCAATGGCAAAGTTAAAGGTGGGCATCTCAATCGTCTCGCCCCGAAGAAGTGCATTCATGTCTGCATTAAACTGCGGGATATCCACACACTCGAGTGCCTCAAAATCATACTCTCCATTTTCATCTACCGGGTTCTTCTCACGGTTCACGAAGTAATCGTCTACCGCAATCGCATGGGGAATCAATCCATGTCCCAGAAGCTGAATGGACAGCCGGTGAGAGAAACTGGTCTTCCCGGAGGAAGAAGGACCCGCAATCAGAACGAATTTCTTTCTTGGATCTGCCGCAATCTGTGCTGCGATATTCGCAATCTCCCTCTCCTGCTTCGCTTCCGTAATCAGTACCATCTCTGAGATCTGCCCCCGGGAGATCCTGTCATTGATATCTCCAACCGTAGACAGATGCATCTTCTCCTGCCACTCGTCCGAATCCTTCATCACACGGAAGATCTTCTCGTGAGGTTCGAAGGGAGCTACCGCCCCCGGGTTCTTCACAGAGGGCATCCGCAGTACCAATCCCTCATGGTAGAGTTCCAGGGAGAAGACCTTCAGATATCCGGTCGAAGGCACCATATAACCGTAATAGTAATCGATGAAGCCATCGATCGCATAAAGGTTGATCCAGGAACTGCGTCGATAGCGGAACAGCTTCTCCTTGTCATACATCTTCAGACGATGGAACATCTCTCTGGCCTTCTGCATACTGATCATGGTCTTCTCGATAGGAATATCCTGCTTCACCAGTTCCCGCATGCGATCTTCGATCTTCCGAAGCAGCTCCTCATTCAGGACAAAGTCTCCGGTCAACTCCACATAGAGTCCTGTCGTCACAGAGAACTTCGTAGACAGGTGACCCATCTGTCTGACAGGAATCACATCATACACGGCACGATTGAGCAGAAGTGACAGACTTCTCTCATAGGCACGCATACCATAGGCTTCCCGCGCTGTCACAAAGTGAATATGACAATTCTTCTCAACCACACCGCGAAGTTCCTGCAGCTGATGATCCACCATCGCAAGCAGGATATCGTTCTCATAAGCTCTCTGATATTCCTGTGCCAGACGCAGCAGCATCGTTCCCGCAGGAACCATACGCTGTCGTCCGCCATCCATCGTAATCGTAATCATTGCCATACCGGTTCTCCTCTCTTCTCAGGACATCCTTGCAATCGCATCCTGCACGACTTCAATCTGCCGCTTCACTTCCCCGAGCTTCGCCCGGGACTTCTCCCCTTCATTCGCAGACAACTTCTCTGCCAGCATCTTTAGATTCGTCAGATCCTTCTTCGCATGCCTCAGGGCTGTACCCTGGCACTGTTCCAGCGGAATCCTTCCATACATCTGTTCTGCCGGATCCCAGGTCTCACCATCTTCCCCGTCCCGCAGTGTTCTGCAGCAAATCACCACATAGTACTTGTTTTCATCGAATATCCAGCATTCATCCTCCACTTTATACCCGGATTCAAGCAGAAATTGGTGAAAGAACTCCACATCATAGTGTGGTGACAGGATGATCTTCCTAGCTGCCCTTGCGCAGGCCGCCCCCCTTGTCAGGATATCCGCCATCAGATGTCCTCCCATTCCGGCAATGACGATCGTATCCGCCTCTCCGAGCTCCATCTTGTCCATGCCATCACTCAGCCGGGTCTCGATTCGATCCTCCAATGCGGCCATCCGAATATGCTCCTCTGCCCTGGCCAGCGGTCCCTTCCGAACGTCCATAGCGAGAGCTCTCTCATAGGCTCCGCGGCGCACCAGTTCCAGGGGAATGAAGCCATGATCTGTTCCGATATCCGCAATCACAGTTCCCGTTCCGGCCATCTCCAATATCATCTCTAATCTTACCGATAATTGCATCTTAACTTCCTCTGATTCCTTCAGACTTCCCGATTCTCTGCGAATTCATCTCCGCCTTTTCTCAATGCAGACGGATTCTGAGTGATTGAAGCTTCGCCTTATTCATGATGATCTGCTGCAGCTTCCCAGGATCGGTCTCTCTCCTTGCCGCAGCATCCAGAGAGATACGCATCAGGCGGCGCACACTTTCTGCCAGAACTCGCTCCTCTTCCTCTGCTTCCAGACCTGCCGGAAGTGTAGTATTGAAGACTGCGGCCACCTTATTCCTCTGCTCTTCCTCTTCCAGATATCGATTCATCAGCGAAGCAGGCTCTGTAATTCTTCCGATTCTTCCATTCTCCCAGATTACTTCTGCCAGTTCCCGGCAAAGATCATCGCCGAAGTCCTCAGGCGACAGATATTGCGACAGCTTGCTTACGTGATCTGTACCGGACAGTGCCCAATTCAAAAGCAGGCGCTGTGTCTCAAGGATTCCTTCATCCTTCTCCCTTGCCTTCTTCCGGCGCTGAGGACGCTTCCCTACATCCACCTCTGCAGTATTCGCATCACTACCGTAAGGCTCCTCAGGATCTTCATAGCGCACACGGTCTTCTCCATAACGACCGTTCTTACTCTCCTCCGGATGTCTTGCTGACATGCGGCGCACCATAGCATCCAGTGCGTCTACCGGGATCTGATGTCTCGCACACACAGCCTCGATATAATTCCGGCGTTCCAGTTCATCGGGGAACTCCATCAGGCGGGAAGCCACCTGGCGATGGAACTCGGTCTTCTTCTCCGGATCCTTCAGATCATACTGCCCGCGAATCACATCGCACTCGAAGAGGAAGGAATTGATTGCCTCATCGATTCTCTTCTGGAAGGCCTCTGCCCCCTCATGCACGATGAATTCGTCCGGATCCTTATATGGGCGCATATTCAGAACACGCACGGAGATTCCGACAGATTTAAGGATCGGTATCGCACGCATCGCAGCCTTCACACCTGCTCCGTCACTATCATAAGTCAGTACCACGTCCTTGACATACCGCTTGATCAGCATAGCATGTCCCTGTGTAAATGCCGTACCAAGAGACGCCACCGCACAGTCAAAGCCCGCCTGATGCATCGCAATGACATCCATATAGCCTTCGCAGATCAGGAAGTATGGCCGTCTGCTGCTCCTTGCCAGATGAAGTCCATAGAGATTCCGGCTCTTATCAAAGAGTAATGTCTCTGGCGAGTTCAGGTACTTCGGCTCCCCCTCTCCCATCACTCGTCCGCCGAATCCGATGACACGGCTGTTCACGTCCATGATGGGGAACATGGCACGATTCCAGAAGCGATCCCCGGCTCCCTTCTCCGTAATCTTCACAAGACCGCTCTGGCTGAGAAGTTCGTCTCTATATCCCTTCTTCTTCAGATACTGATAGAGATCGTCCCGGTACATCAGGGAATATCCCAGACCGAACTTGCGGATCGTATCCTCGGAGAGACCGCGTCCGGTCAGATATCTCCAGGCATTCTGCCCTCTGGGAGACTTCAACTGATAGTAATAATACTTCGCAGCCTCCTTATTCACCTCAAGAATCCTGGCACGAAGACTCGCCCTCTGCTTCTCCTCCTCAGAAACCTCCCCCTCCGGCAGTGTCACACCGGCTCGATCTGCCAGATACTTCAGCGCCTCCGTGAAGGTATAGTTCTCGTATTCCATCACAAAAGTGATCACATTCCCGCCGGCACCGCATCCGAAGCAGTAGTACATCTGCTTGCTCTGGGAGACACTGAATGAGCCGGTCTTCTCATTGTGAAAAGGACACACACCAAAGTGATTGCTCCCTCGCTTCGTCAGGCGGACATACTGCCCCACGACAGCGACGATATCGTTCCTTGTGCGAACCTCTTCGATCACTTCCTCCGGATACATCATAACCTACAGCTTCCTTCCCATCACCAGGAATGCGGAATAAAGAGGCGGCGGAAGGTATCCATCGCATAATTGTCCGTCATTCCGGCAATATAATCACACACCACACGGTTCAGCGGCTGCCTGTGAATCCAGATCAGATTCAGATACTCTACCGGCATCTCTTCCATATGGTCAACATAATAATAGTACAGTTCCCTAAGCACATGCTGTGCCTTGACATCCTCTGCCTTAGCCGGTCCGTTCTTGTACACGTTCTGGAACATAAAGGTGCGAAGTCCTGTCATCGCCGATTCAATATCCGCATCCATCCGGATCTCCGGCTGTTCCAGACTATTCTCGATCACACTGTGAATCAGCGTATTGAGTCTCTCCCGCACGGTTCCCCCCAGGACTCTGGTGTACTCTCTTGGCAGCATCTCCTCAGTCAGGAGTCCCGCCCGGATCGCATCATCAATGTCATGGTTGATATAAGCAATCTTGTCGGAATAACGAACGACCTGCCCCTCCATCGTAGAGGGATGTCCACTTGTCCGATGATTCAGAATCCCGTCCCGAACCTCCCATGTCAGGTTCAGTCCCCTGCCGTCTTTCTCCAGAAGCTCAACCACGCGGACACTCTGCTGATAGTGAGCGAAACCCTCCGGGCTGATCTGATTCAGAATATCCTCTCCGGCATGGCCAAAAGGCGTATGTCCCAGATCGTGGGCAAGGGCAATCGCCTCCGTCAGATCCTCATTCAGGCACAATGACCGAGAGATCGTACGGGCAATCTGCGCCACTTCCAGAGTATGGGTCAGACGTGTTCTGTAGTGATCCCCTGCCGGATCCAGGAACACCTGCGTCTTGTGCTTCATCCTACGGAATGCCTTACAGTGAATCACGCGGTCTCTGTCCCTTTGATAGCAGGGACGAAGATCACAGGGTTCTTCCGGCCGCTCTCTCCCCCGGCTCTCCGCACTGAGCGAAGCGTAAGGACTCAGTGTCTGCCTTTCTCTCTCTTCCAACTGTTCCCGGATCGTCATATTCCGCACCTCACAGTCTGCCAAGCTAGCCCATGCGCTTCTCCATCCAGTCTCTGATATCTCCGAACACCTTCTCGCAGTCGTCCTCCTGAAGAATCTCATGGCGGTCATCCGCATAAAAATAGATATCCACATCCTTCAGGCCCGTTGCAATCATCCGATTGTACACCTGAAGTACCTTCTTCGTATATCCGCCCAGAGCATCGTCCATACCGGAAATCATGAGAATCGGAAGCTTCTTCGGTATATGCTCTCCGTCCTTCTTCTCTGCCAGATCACACAGCAGACTGAAGAAGTCTTCGTAGGCCCCTGCGGTAAAGGGGAATCCACAGAGAGGATCCGCTTCATAGCGAGCCGCATTCTCTTCATTCGCAGACAGCCAGGAACCATCCTTTCTCCCCGGTCCCGGACCAAACTGCACACGGATCGACCCCATCGCCAGTTGATCAAGCAGCGGACTTACATAATGGCTTCCCATCTGCCTGCGAATCGTTCCTGCCAGACGGTGAGCAAATCGCACTTCACCCAACGCGAAGTCTCCGGTACCGCAGATGACTGCTCCGGCAATCTCACTGCCGTAGATCGTTATATATCGGCGCAGCAGGAAGGAACCAAAGCTGTGCCCCAGTAGGAAGACCGGCTGATCCGGCCACAGTTTCTTCGCAAGCCAGGTAATGCGGTACATATCCTTGAGCAGGATCACCTTGCCATCACTCTCTGCAAAGTATCCCAGATCATCCATCGACACGATCGATCCTCCATGTCCCAGATGATCATGACCGATCACCGCGATGCCATATCCGCACAGATAGGAGGCCAGCGCATCATAGCGATCTATGTACTCTGACATCCCGTGTACCAACTGAAGAACCCCGTGAATCTCGCCATCGGGGATCCAGCGGATTCCATGAAGTGTTGTCCTGCCATCCGCAGAGGGCACAGTAAAATGCTTCTTCTCCATATCAGATCGTTACCTCCTCCAGATCATCGGGAATCATCAGATTCCCATGGTAGTAGCAGCTTCCTTCCTCCGTATATCTCGCCTTCCTGTGAGCCAGATCGGAATCCTCCGTATGATAGAGGATCAGATTCTTCACGCCCAGGCGTTCCGCAAGCTCGCAGGCATCCTTTACTGTCGAATGACTCTTCTCATAAGGATGGAAGATATCCCGATCCCCATACAGACAAAAGGCCTCGTGCAGCATCAGGTCACTGCCTCGTGCATACTCCTCACCATGGGGGCTGCAGGGTTCATCGCCGCAGCAGGTCAGCTTTCTGCCATCCTCAAGTTCCATCATAAAGCCAAACTGCTTCGCCTTCCTGGACTGAATATCAAAGAATGTCACTCGGTGTCCCATCAATTCCCGCTGTTCACCATCCTCCACGGTAATAAGATGCAGGCGCTTCCCAATGAAGGCTGTCTCCTTGGCAGACAGCACCTGATGTGCCATGGAATCGAGGATCCGGATCACCTCCTCATGTCCATAGATCGAGCACTCACCGTCCAGACGGCCCTCCTTCATATTCTGAAGGAATACACGCATCATCCAGACGATCCCAAGAATATGATCGACATGCTTGTGTGTCACGAAGATCTCCCTCATATCCTGCCAACGGAATCCTGCATACTTGAGCTGATGAAGGATCGTATTCCCACCGCCGCCATCCACCAGAAGATGACGGTCACCCTCACTTAATACAAAACAGGTATTATAACATTCTGTCACCTGGGCACGACCGGTACCCAGCATCGTAATCTTCATATCGTTTCACCGTTTTCTTTCTCATTCCGAGCCTTACGCCCATGCTCTGCCCGCAAGCCGGACTCGAACTTCGGAAGATGCTGCACAGACGCTGTCCTCCCGAAAGCCCTCCGACGAGCCCAGGTACTTCCTCTTACTTCCAGGGAATGATATCGCCCCGGCCGCTGACCTTCGTAATCTTTCCCTCCTCGATCACATAGGCTTCTCCATAGATCATCTCATGTCCATGATCGACCATCAGATAACTTCCATCCACAAGAGCGAGGAAGACATGTCCCTTGCTGTCAGTGTAAGTGATATCTTCATACAATCTTCGGCCATCCAGCCAGTGATCCTTCACCATCTGATAATGAGGAATGATCTGTGTTGTCGTAAGCCCAAGGCCTGTCAGCCAGCGCTGATAAGAAGGGTCCACAGACTCCCCGGCTTCCTCCGGCTGTGCATAGACCAGATCTGCCGCATTCATGCTTCCGGCACTGATTCCGATGATGATTCCCGAATAATTCAAGATCATATCCCGCAGCCCCAGTGCATGAAAGTAGGCATTCTCCGTCGGCACATGACCACCCCCTAAGATTACCACATCATAGAAAGAGAGGGTCTCCTCCGTAAGTTCACCGGAACGATAATCCCAGCAGTCGAATCTGCCGCAGGAAAGTCCGGTCTTCTCAAACGCACCATGGAAGAAAGAAGTCATCTCATCATCTGCTTCATAATTGTCCGGGAAGGCAGAGATGATCATACAATCCATCGTCTCCTTCCACCGGCTGCGCAGATTATCCACAAAATGATTCGAACGATCCAGACCATCCACCTGATATGAACCATCCAGAGAACCCGTCGGGCTGCTCGTCAAAAAAATAGCCATCGCCATCTCCTCCCAATATTTCTTTTATTATACCATAACGACAAGCAAAATTTTATGCAGATTTTCTTAAATTATAGAAAACAATACAGCCGGCCCAACAAAACAGGCCGGCTGCATATTCTCTCATTTGATTATCGGACAGGCAGAATCTCTGCCATGTAAGCGATCTTACTCTTCCGATGCCTCTGCTCCACTGTCGGAACCGGAATCGCCGCTGTCGGAACCGGAATCACCACTGTCAGAGCCGGAATCACCACTGTCGGAACCGGAATCACCACTGTCGGAACCGGAATCACCGCTATCTGATCCGCTATCCGAACCACTATCCGATCCGGATTCACCGGGATCTTCATCTGAAGTAGGATCCTCATAAGAAGGGTCGTCGTCACTATCATCATCGGGATCATAGTAGGAAGTCGGTGCGGTAGGATCACTGTATCCGGGGTCATCATCGTCATCATCATCGTAGTAAGATGCTGTCGTCGTTGCTGTCGTATAGTCATAGGAGGATGTCGTACTGCTTACTGTGGAAGGTACATAGTAAGTCGTCTGTCCGCCGTAGATTACAACCGGAATACCATCCGTGATCGCATCAAACAACTGCTTGGCCGCATCAGATGCGATAAAGATACTTCCCGCCGTACCATTGGTCAGGTAAGTACTGCTTCCGAAGGAAGATCTCCAGGAAGCATCCTGAATACTGAGGTTGCCGTAGAAAGGCATCCAGCAAGCTACCTCATGGCTGGCCGAATCATCCTCGCCGGTAATCGTCTTATTGCTCTCCTTAGAGAAGATACTGTAGACACCGGTAGGAGTGATATTGCCGGACTTGACATCACCGGAGATCACAGGCGTCTGAAGTACCAGTGTACCGTTCTTATAGTAGTAAAGTGTCTGAGAAGTCAGATTCACCTCGATATAAGTGTTACCGATATCACTGCCGGTATGGCTGACTGCCGTCTGACTGTAGGTTGGCTCTGCAGAGAACGCCTGACCAGCCTGAATCGCCTGAGCAATTGCCTGCGTGGTAGCATCCTGATCAATCTTCCAACCATAGGTACCGCCATCGACCGTCACATCCTGTCCGGCATTATTGTGGAACTGATGCGTCTTGCCTGCCGTATCCTGACGACCGGCCACATCTTCCAGCCAACGCTGAATGGGAGTGGTATCAAAGGCAAGAAGCATATTCTCATCGGTCTTCAGACAGCTGCGGATGGTCTCCGCATCCATCGTCTCCGTTCCCGCATCGGCAAAGTTCAATGTTACAGAGGACTGCAGGCACCGGTTCATCGTCTCCACAGATGCCTTGACTTCATCGTTGATATCTACGATGTTGCCATAATAGCCTTCTTCCTCCAGATTCAAATCACTCTTCAGGATCTTGAAGCACTCGATGACACGCTTCTCAACTTCCAGAATGTTCACATAGGTACCATGAACAGACTCACCCAGATCATAACTGTTGGTTGTACTGTTATAGGTGATCGTACAGCTATGGGACTCTGTCATATTCTGGAAGATCTCCTCCGATTCCACCAGCTTTCTGAGACCGTCCTCATCTACGGTGATCGCCGCAGTGATCGTCAGATTCTCAGGATTCTCTGCAGCCACCTTATAAGCACTGTGATCCTGCTGATCCAGCAGGTCCTGGAAATCAATGTCGATACTCATCTGCATATCTGCCTGACTGCCGGTCAGGATGAAGTCTCCATTGACACCGGTCACATGCAGTTCGAAGTCCTCCACTACATTCTCGAAAGCAGCGTATACTTCATCGACCGTCATATCGGAACAATCAATGCCGTTGATCACAGTATAGGGAAGGAAGTGACTGCGATAGTAGTTGATCTTCTGCTGATTCTGCATCAGCCGGGCAACTGCGATGCCGCAGACAGCTACGATTGCAACACCGACAATGGCAAGGATCGTCAGACGAATCTTCGCACCGATTGTAAGAGGTTCCTCCTCTTCCTCGTCATCATCATACTCATCGTCATCATCTTCGTACTCGTCGTCAGGTTCTTCCTCCTCACGGCGTCTACGTCCGAAGATTCCGCGCTTCTTGCGGGGAGCTTCCTCCTCTTCCTCATCTTCGAAGTCTTCCTCCGGCTCTGCAGACTTCTTCGCTGCAGACTCATGCAGCGGCTCTGCATCTCTGGTGTAAGCTTCCAGCGAATGCTCTGAAGCCTGACTCAGATTCTTCGAAATATGAGCTGCCATCGCTTCCTCATCAAAGAGTTCCTCAGGATTCGGTTCTTCCAGAGAATTCAGATCCTCCACAACCGCGCGCTTCTTCACAGTCACATCCTCGAACAGATTCTCCTCACTTTCTTCCATCGGTTCCGGAACTGCCTTCTTTCGGTCCTTGGCCATCTCAAGATCTTCGAATTCAAATTTTGAATCCGAAGACTTCTCATCCATCCCTGAATCCAGATTCAGGTCAACATCAAAAAACTCTTCACGCTTCTTACCCATTCCATCACCTGCTCATCTATATTCCATACTTATCTCAAGGTATGCACACTTCATTCATAGGCAGGCATACTTAGAGATTTTATTCATTTAGTTTCTATCTTATTATCTTACAATCTACCCACTTCAAATGCAAGCCCCAATTTCTCCTTACCCCATTCCTTGCCTTTCTGTATGGATGTTTTGTCCATCCTATGTTAAACTTTAGCTGTTACATTCCATTTTACATATTATAAAGGAAGAAATCGATATGCGCATCTGCGGACTCATTGCAGAGTACAATCCCCTGCATCACGGACATATTTACCATATGGAAGAAGCCCGCCGCCTGACAGGGGCGGATCATCTCGTAGTCATCATGAGCGGCGACTTTGTGCAGCGCGGAGAACCGGCCATCGTGGATAAGTATCACAGAACCTCGATGGCGCTCGCGGCCGGTGCCGATCTGGTCTTGGAGCTTCCGGTCTCCTATGCCACCGGTACTGCGGAGCGATTTGCTTCCGGCGCAGTAGAGATCCTGCATCGTCTGAGTCTAATCACCGATCTCGTATGCGGAGCCGAAGATGCGGATGATCCGCTGCTCTCAGAGCTTGCCGCTCTCCTTGCAGAGGAATCGGAGGACTACCGTTCCATCCTGCAATCCAAGGTTAAAACAGGGATCGGTTTCCCGGCCGCCAGAGAACTTGCCTGCGAAGCCCTCCTCCCCGGATCCGGTCATCTGCTTCACTCTCCCAACAACATTCTTGCCATCGAATACCGCAAGGCCATTCTAAGGCAGAAGGATTGCCGAATCACTCCCCATGAGATTCCCAGATGCGGAAGCGGCTATCTGGATACCAGACTGCCATCGGATAGAAGCTTACCCAGCGCAAGCGCTATCCGTAGAGCATTGCTGAACAGCGAAGGAAGCGCATGCGGAAGCCTTCCCTCAGAGCTTCGCTCTGCTATGCCCGCCTATTGTACGGCGGAGCTTCCCTATGCTGTCTCCCCTGACGATCTGACGCTTCCTCTGAATCTGACACTTCTTACTATGACGCAGACCCACGCCGAGTCACTGCAGGATGTAGGGACAGACCTTGCCAGACGCATGCTGCGGCAATTTGGCGAGCATCCCTACCTGACCTTCTCCGAGCGAGCAGAACTCCTCGCCGGAAGACAATTCACGCTGACCCGCACCAGGCGGGCTCTCCTGCACACGGTCCTTGACCTGAAGGAATCACCGAACCTGCCTGCCGTGCGCATTCTGGGATTCCGCCGAGCCGCATCAGGCACACTCCTTCGATCTTTGCAGGACAGCTCCGGGATTCCTCTGGTAACGAAGCTTGCCGATGCAGACCAAGCCTATTTTGCCGATGACATTGCCGCGGCTCACTTCTATCACCAGCTGGTGTGGCAGAGGACAGGTATAACACTGAAGGATGAGTACAGACAGCCATTAATCATAAGATAAGAAAAGCGAGAGTGCCGGGCACCCTCGCTCTTCTTATCTTCGATTTTCAAAAACAATATGCTTTCGATGAACCCTGACCCCGGTCTGATTCTTACTTGGCAAGCAGCATCATGATCTCACCGCTTCTTGCGATGAACTCGCTCATCTTCTCCGCATCCAGAGGCTTGTGGCTGATGGACGCCAGATCATAGATCTGCTTACAGAACAATTCGGTATGCTCGCCATCCTGATGCTCCAGGATATACTGTACCAGTGGATTCTTCGCATTCAATACGAGCGTCACCGGAGTACTGTCATCATCCCCTCCGATACCGTACATCTTCATCATCTCCTGCATACGACGGCTCTCCTCAGACAGAGTGATCATCGCTGCCGTCTTCTCATCCTTCAGGTTCTCCACGCTTACAGCCAGAGTCTCATCTCCCAGAGCCTTGCGGAAAACAGCACTCAGAGCATCGATGCTCTCCTGGGCTACACTGCCCTCTTCGGACTTCAGAGCATTCTCTACCTCGGCATCGATTCTTGCGAACTTCAGCTTCTGATTCTTCTGCTCAAGCAGGGTGATGAAGGGGCTGTCGATTCTGGTCGGCAGAACCACAGCTGTCATACCGGCTTCCTGGTACATGCGGATGTACTGGCTCTGCTGCTTCTCATCAGTCACATAGGCAACATGGATCTTCTCAACCTGAGGATCCTCTTCCTTCGCATAGGGAGCCTTCTCCCATACGGAAGGCATCTCATTCAGATCCTTCAGCGTGATGAACTTACCGTTCAGGTCACGGAAGAGCAGGCTCTGATTCACCTTATCATAGAACTTCTCATCGCGCAGGCAGCCGTACTTGATAAAGGGATGGATATCCTCCCAGTACTTCTCATAGGACTCGCGCTCTACATTGCACATCGCGTTCAGCTTATCTGCAACCTTCTTGGTAATATAGTCAGAGATCTTCTTCACGAAGCCATCGTTCTGCAGAGCACTTCTGGATACGTTCAGAGGAAGATCGGGACAATCGATCACGCCCTTCAGCAGAAGCAGGAACTCAGGGATAACTTCCTTGATATTGTCGGCGATAAATACACGGTTATTATACAGCTTGATGGTGCCTTCCGCAGACTCATACTCATTGTTGATCTTGGGGAAGTACAGGATGCCCTTGAGGTTGAAAGGATAGTCCATGTTCAGATGAATCCAGAACAGAGGCTCCTTGAAGTCCGCGAATACCTTGCGGTAGAATTCCTTATACTCTTCCTCCGTGCAGTCATTGGGATGCTTGGTCCACAGAGGTGCCGTATCACTGAGAGATTCCGGTGCCTTCTCTTCTTCCTTCTTCTCTTCTTCAGCACCCTCGGCAGTCTCTGTCTCTACAACGATCTCAGACTCCTTTGCCAGCTGCTTCTCCCAGTTCTCTTCGGTGAACAGATAGATCTCGGTGGGCATGAAGGAACAGTACTTGGAGATGACCTCCTTGGCACGGTACTCATAGGTGAACTCCTTGCTGTCCTCATTGATATACAGTGTGATCTCTGTACCGATCTCGGTGCGTGTGCCTTCTTCCATGGTATATTCGGTACCGCCGTTGCAGCTCCAGTGTACCGGCGCTGCACCCTCTCTGCAGGACAGGGTATCGATCGTTACCTGATCAGCTACCATGAAGGCAGAGTAGAAGCCCAGGCCAAAGTGACCGATGATCTGTTCATCTGTTGTCTTATCCTTATACTGCTCAATGAAGGCCGTAGCTCCGGAGAAAGCGATCTGATTGATGTACTCATCCACTTCCTCGAAGGTCATGCCGATACCGGTATCGATGAACTTGATCGTGCCTGCCTTCTCATCGGTAACAACAACAATGCGGTTCTTGCGGTCCATAGGAAGAGAGATCTCCCCCATACCCTCCAGCTTGTTCAGCTTGGTTACGGCATCACATCCGTTGGAGATCAGCTCACGGAAGAAAATATCATGATCGGAATACATCCACTTCTTAATGATCGGGAACAGATTTTCACTGTTGATGGAAAGATTACCCTGCTTAGCGCTCATAATTCAACATCTCCTTTGAATATCTTATACATACTTCATCCAGTGTTAGCACTCTGCGATATTGAGTGCTAACATCATCAGTTATGGTTATAGTTCACCTCACACGAAAAGTCAAGGCATAAAAAGTGAAAAATCTCTGAAGTCCTTCTATCATCTCCTATGATCATTCAAAAAAGGAGGCCGGAATCTCCAGATCCCTGCACAGGAAGGCAATCCTTCCCTCCTCATAGGATTCCAGAACATAGGCTGTCATTGAAAATGCTATCGTTCCCGGATTCCATTCTGTGCCCCCGTCTTCCTCTGCTCCGGTATCTCCTGCGTTCTCTGCAGGATTCTCCGGGAACACCGAACCCGGAACTACCACCAGACTCTGTAACGCGGAATCGTCGCGTCGAATCACGATCTGTGTATAGAGGGTCGATTGGTCGAAGATCACTCCGGTGAGGACTACATCCAGCGTCTGTCCATCCTCTGTCAGGAATTCATTGCTGTCCAGAGTGATATTGTATCCCGAGATATTACGGATACACAGAGAAATCGTGCATGTCTCTTCGGTAGTCTCCGCGTTAAGCGCCGTAATGCTGAGCTTCCGTTTCGCAAGAATCAGACTTCCGTCTTCTTCCGTCTCCTCCGACTTGTCATCCTCCCTACCCTCTTCAGAGATATCCTCGAAGGCTTCGGACTCTTCCTGCTCTTCTTCCTTCAGCACCGGTGCCGTCTCTGTATATTCAGGGAGCGTCTCAGATATATACTCTGCACTTTCCTCGCTTTCATTCATCGGCTGCTCTGAAGGAATATAGCTTACCACACCGCTATTGTACTCTTCTGCCAGAACATCCCCACTGTCAATTGCTTCCAGTTCTATATCCAGGCGTTCCGGTTCCAGGATTCCCAATTCTTTCGTCCCGGACAAAGTCCAGGTCGTAAGGTTCTCACTTTCTGCCGGAAGCTGAACATAGAAGGAGGCATCCGGCAGCATGATCCGGTTCATCGAAGCGCCGCGGCTGTAGATAGCAAGATTGTCCTCCGAATCATTCTTCAGTAAAAGATCTACGTACCAGACACCATCCATATCTCTGTAGCACCGGATCACGTCCACCGACAGACGATCATCTGTGATCAGAGGATAGGCCCCTTCCTCATATTCTGCAAACACTTCATAACCTGCATTCTCCCGATACAGGGAATCATTCCTACGCATCACAGAATCCACTTCCGATGCTGATTCCTCTGATGTAACTTCTTCCATCCGGGTCTCTTCCTCAGAACCCTGAATCTCCGATGTCTCCGTACTCTCCCGGGCAGTCTCCGATGTCTCCATCCGATGAGAACAGCCGGCAAGCAGTCCGAATAACAGCATGAGCATCACCGTCAGGGTTAGCCACCTGACGCAGCGTCTATCTTTCTTCATTCTCGATATCAATCCTTTAACTTTCCAATTTCCGGTCCCATATGCCGATGAAGCAATTATTAAGGTATTGTATCATACTTTCCGAAGAATGCAACTCTATTAGATCTTATGCTCCATACCCCGAAACAGAAAGAAAGCCCCCTGTCTGAGCATTTGCTCTGACACGAGGCCTTCCTCTGTATCCGGATCTATTGTCTTACTGAATTCCGGTTACAGTGTAATCCTGATCCTCTACCGTCTTCTTCAGAACTGCAGGATCGATCTCAGCATTCAGCTTCACTACCGCAGTGCCTTCTACATGGCTTACCACTGCCTCATCTACTTCGGGGAGAGCTTCCAGAACCTTCTTGACTCTGGCCTCACAGTGACCGCACATCATGCCTTCGATCTTCATCGTCTTCTCCATGTTTTGTTCCTCCTTGTTTTCTTTTGGTTGCTTTATCATCTTATCTCGGCTTGCATCATGAATCCGGAAGAGATTCAACCGCAAGGCGTTGGATACGACACAGAAACTGGACAGGCTCATCGCCGCCGCACCGAACATCGGATTCAGCTGCCAGTGAAAGAGAGGGATCCAGCAGCCGGCAGCCAGCGGGATGCCGATGATATTATAGAAGAATGCCCAGAAGAGATTCTCGTGGATATTCTTCAGGGTTGCACGGCTCAGTCGGATTGCCGCAGATACATCGGTCAGCTGACTCTTCATCAAAACCACATCGGCGGCATCTATGGCAACGTCCGTGCCTGCACCGATTGCGATACCCATATCCGCACGCATCAGGGCCGGAGCATCGTTGATGCCATCTCCGACCATCGCCACCTTGCCGCGTCTCTTCAGCTGACGGATCACCCGCTCCTTGCCATCCGGCAGGACACCGGCAATCACTTCATCCACACCGGCCTGAGCGCCGATTGCCTTCGCAGTTTTCTCATTGTCACCGGTCAGCATAACCACGCGGATTCCCATATTCTGCAGTTCTCTGATGGCCTGTGCGCTGTCTTCTTTCATGACATCTGCCACGGCAATGATTCCCAGGAAGTTCTCTCCCCAGGCGAAGAAGAGCGGTGTCTTCCCGGAAGCCGCCAGGTCGTCGGCCTTCTGCTGAAGATTCCCGGGAACGGCTACCAGACCGCTCATAAACTTGCCGGAGCCTCCCACCAGTTTCTTCCCCTGATAGACAGCCGAGAGGCCATTGCCGGGAAGCGCCCGGAAGTCATCGATCTCCTCTGCGAGAAGTCCACGATTCTCTGCATAGTGAAGAATGGCCTTCGCAAACGGATGTTCACTCCGCTTCTCCAGCGAATTCGCAAGGGTGAGCAGTTGTGTTTCACTGATTCCGGCTGCAGGAAGAAGATCCGTCACTTCCGGTTCTCCCTTCGTGATCGTGCCGGTCTTGTCCAAAGCTACGATATGTACCTTGCCGGTCTCTTCCAGGGAGACTGCGGTCTTAAACAGGATACCATTCTTCGCTCCCATGCCGTTGCCGACCATAATTGCTACCGGCGTCGCAAGTCCAAGGGCACAGGGGCAGCTGATCACCAGAACAGAGATACCTCTGGCAAGAGCGAATCCAAAAGTCTGACCCACAAGCAGCCATACAATCGTCGTAATGACTGCAATAGTGATCACCGTCGGGACGAAGATGCCGGATACACGGTCTGCGATCTTTGCTACCGGAGCCTTCGTCGCTGCAGCGTCACTCACCATCCGAATAATCTGAGACAATGTTGTATCCTGACCGACGCGCGCTGCACGGCAGCGGATAAATCCGGACTGGTTCACCGTTCCTGCGGAGACCTGATCTCCCTCTGCTTTATCTACGGGAATGCTCTCACCGGTCAGAGCCGACTCATTCACTGCAGAACTGCCCTCAATCACGGTACCATCTACCGGGATATTCTCACCCGGACGAACAACGAAGATATCTCCGATCTGTACTTCTTCGATGGAAACTTCGATCTCTGCACCACCGCGCTCGATCCGTGCGGTCTTCGGAGCCATTCGCATCAAACTCTTCAGCGCATCTGTCGTTCTTCCCTTCGAGCGGGCCTCAAGCATCTTACCGACTGTGATCAGTGTCAGGATCATCGCCGCCGATTCGAAGTAGAACTCCTCCATATATCCCATGACAGCCTCTGCATCGCCGGCTGCCTGGGCACCGGTCATGGCGAACAGTGCATAAGTACTGTAGAGGAAGGCTGCACTCGAACCCATGGCGACCAGAGTATCCATGTTGGGGGATCGGTGCCAGAGGCTCTTAAAGCCGCTGATAAAGAAGCGCTGGTTGATAATCATCACGATGATGGCAAGCAGCATCTCCAGAAGTCCCATGGCTACATGATTCCCCACGAAGAAAGAAGGCACCGGCCATCCCCACATCATATGCCCCATGGAGAAGTACATCAGTACGCACAGGAATCCCAGCGACGTGAGCAGACGCTTCTTCAGCTTCGGAGTCTCATGATCCTTCAGCATCTCTTCATCCGCTGCCATCTGGGTCTGCCCTCCGGAGATATTCATCCCCTTCTTAGACGCTTCGTAGCCGGCATCCGTCACTGCCCTGATGATCGCATCCGGTGCTGCCGTACCTTCCACACCCATGGAATTCGTAAGCAGACTGACAGAACAGGAGGTAACACCATCCACCGCGTTGACTGCCTTCTCCACACGAGCCACACAAGCCGCACAGGTCATCCCTCTGACATTGTATTGTTCCATCGAAAACATCCTCCGGTATTTTGATATTCTATGATATTCCATACGGAATTATATACCCCCTCAGGGTATCATGTCAACGGATATCCTATTTTTCCTTCCAAATGATCATCATTATCAAAGAGAGGCGAAACCCGATCACTTCACCGGACCTCGCCTCTCTTTCTATCTCACCGAATGATACAACTTTCTCTTTCTTCGCGGTGCTTACTCTGCCATGACAGAGAATGCTTCCTTGTCTACACCGCACAGCGGGCATACCCACTCTGCCGGGATCTCTTCAAAAGGAGTTCCGGGTGCCACTCCATTCTCCGGATCTCCAAGCTCCGGATCATAGATATAACCACAGGTTTCACACTCACAACGATTCATGTTCAGCCTCCTTGAACGTAGTGATTATCTACAATTCAAAGTATACTCTTGTCATTTTTATATGTCAATTGATTTATTTTTATTCTATTTTTTATTTTTTTATCAAGAAATTGACTGCAGATGACTTAGAAAAAGAAAGCAGAAGACCACTGTAGGTAAGCAGCAGTCTTCTGCTTTCTTCTTATTCTTGCTTCTTACATGAGCTTCGGCAATTCTTTTAGATGATATGCGGTGTCTTCCGCTGAGCAGCCTCCTGCAGAACATCAGCCTTGATCAGATTCGTCGTGCTGGACTGACTGGTCGTACCACCGGTCGTGATTACCGTATCCCCGGTCTTGGCAAGTCCGGTCTCTCTGGCTACCTGCATGGCATTGTAGAACATAACGTCCGTGGAGGAGAACTCATCCACGATTACGGGAACCACATTCCACAGGAGTGCCATCTGATGATAGGCCTGCTCCATCGTAGTCATACCGATGATGGGAGCCGGTGCACGGAAGCGGCTCAGCATGCGGGCGGTCTTGCCGGAACGGGTGCAGGCAACGATGCAGGCGGCATCCGTATCGATGGACATCTGACAGGTTGCATGGGACAGGGCATCCGTCAGGTTCTCCAGTTCCATCGAAGTGTTCTTGTTGAAGCGATCGACATAATCGATATTCTTCTCGGCTTCCACTGCGATATTGGCCATCGCAGTCACTGCCTCCACAGGGTACTTGCCCGCTGCCGTCTCACCGGACAGCATAATTGCGGTGGTTCCATCATATACTGCGTTCGCTACGTCAGAGATCTCAGCTCTGGTAGGTCTGGGCTTCTGAATCATAGATTCCAGCATCTCGGTTGCGGTGATGGCCAGACCGCCTTTCTGACGGCACAGCTGAATCAGATTCTTCTGGATCGCAGGAAGCTCCACATAAGGGATCTCCACACCCAGGTCACCGCGAGCCACCATCAGACCATGACAGTGTTCCAGAATCTCGGCCGCATTGTCGACACCAGAACGATTCTCCAGCTTCGCAATCATCTTGACGAACTTGCCGCCGTTGGCATCCAGGAAATTGCGGACATCAATGACATCCTGTGCACAGGATACGAAGGAACATGCAATCACATCGATACCGTTCTCCAGACCAAAGAGAATATCCTGCTTATCCTGCTCACTCAGATATACCTGCTTCAGCACCTTATTCGGGAAGCTCATACTCTTACGATCACTCAGTGTTCCGCCGATCACGACATCACAGATCAGATCTCTCTCGGTCTTCTCCCTTACACAGAACTTCACGAGACCATCATTGACGAGAATGGTATCCCCAACCTCCATATCGTCCACCAGTCCGGCATAAGATACAGCAACCTTCTCCTGATTGCCCTCGATCTGATCGATCGTGAAGGTGAAGGTATCACCATCCTTCAACTCGATTCTGTGATTCTCAAAGGTACGGATGCGGTATTCCGGTCCCTTGGTATCCAGCAGGATCGGGATCGGAAGATTCAGTTCCTCACGAACCTTCTTCACGAGATCGATCTTCTGCTTCTGCTCCGGGTAAGTTCCGTGAGAAAAATTCAGGCGGGCCACATTCATACCGGCCAGGACCATCTTCTTCAGTGTCTCTTCATTCTGGGAGGATGGTCCCAGCGTGCAGATAATCTTCGTCTTCTTCATTGTTTCTTCTCCGTTCTCAATTACATAATATATTTCCTATGGGGACTGCGTATGCTATCCCTGTCCATCGATCCTTATATGTTTAATAGGAATATTTTATCATATATTTATGGAATATACATCATGTTTTTTGTTATATTGTATGGCATTTTGTATTCCGTCGGATGAATTGTACATGGATGGTTCATATTCTCCACTTTACATGATATTTCGTGCTTTTTAATGGCTTTTGTTCTCCACTTTCATTGTTTTTTGCTGCTTTTTAATGGTTTGTTTCTCCACTTTTTCTTTTTTGGGTTTTCGTATGCATCCCATGCGGCAGCCCGGCAGCTGCAGGATCCTCTGGGTGCTGCGGGAGGGGATTCACTCAGTTCTGCGATTACCCGGCTGTTGCGGGAGGGGATTCACTCAGTTCTGCGA
>R17__coassemble_285_pt1 | contig 30014 bp, 29 predicted proteins | sample R17__metabat2_low_PE_029 | metagenome-assembled genome bin R17
GCCTTGGCTTCTCTAGCCATTCTGACCTCATCGTTATCCGCCCTGGCCTCTCTCGCCGTTCTGGCCGCCGCGGTATCCGCCCTGGCCTCTCTCGCCGCGTCCATTCGCATTCTGATTCTTCGCGCGTTCGCTGCGGCTCTTCGCTGCACGATCCTCGGCACGAACCATATCCATATTAACGAATCTGGGCTTGGGTGCTGCCGGAGCTTCCTCCTTGGCAGGAGCTGCCGGAGCCTCCGCCTTCACCTCTGCAGACACAGGAGCAGCCTTTACTTCTGCAGGGGCTGCCTTAGGTGCCTCCTGAACTGCCTTGGGTGCCTCAGGAGCTGCCTTAGGTGCCTCAGGGGCCGTCTTAGGTGCCTCCGGAGCTGCCTTTCCCTCAGCGGGAGCCGGTCTCTGTCCTGCAGGTCTTGCCGGTCTCTGACCTGCAGGTCTCTGTCCTGCAGGTCTGCTTCCCTGTCCTCTGTTCTGACCCTGACTTCCCGCAGGTCTGGACTTCAGACTATTCTGTGTACTGTTCTGCTTATGAAAAACAGCGGATATCTTCTTCTTCTTCTTCGGCTGTGCGTCCTTATTCTCCGTTGTCATTGTCTCTTCACTGTTATTCTCGTTCGCCATTCTCACAACCTCCATCTCTATTTACATTCACCATATTCATAATCGTACGTGCAAAGTTCTCATCCGTCAGTGCCAGCGATGCGCGCATCTGCTGACCGATCGCATGTCCAAGCGCATCCTTTTCTTCATACACAGCAAAGGGCACCTGGTAGAAATCACACATATTCCGAAACATCTTCTTCGTATTCTCAGAGGCATCCTCCGCCACGAGCACGGCCCAGGCCTTACCGGTCTTCACGGCCTTCTCCGTCGCGAACTCTCCGCTGACAACCTTGCCCGCTCTCCGGGCCAGTCCAAGCATGGACAGTACCTTATTGTTCACTGCCAAGGTTCTTCAGCTCCTCTCTGAGAATATCATATACTTCCGCCGGGATCGGTGTGTGGAAAGAGCGCTCCAATCCATGGCTGCGAATTGCTTTCTCCAGACAATCCGCACTATGACAGATATAGGCTCCTCTGCCGTTCCTGCGTCCGGTCACATCGATCGTATATTCATTCTCCGGAGTACGAAGTATACGAATCAGATCTCTTTTATTCTTCATCTCCCCACAACCGATACAGGTTCTCTGGGGCTGCTTTCTGGTAGTCGCCAAGGAACTCACCTGCCTTACTCTTCCTCAGAAGGCTCTTCTTCCGTGTATTCCTCATACTCCCCCTCGTAGCCTTCCTCATCGTATACGGTATCATCTGCGTAGGCATCCTCATCGCCGTCCTCTTCGAAGTAGTCCTCGATATAGCCGATCTCCTCGAACAGACCGCTCTCTCTTGCCTGAGTCTCGCTCTTGATATCGATCTTGTAGCCGGTCAGCCGAGCTGCCAGATGTGCATTCTGGCCGGCCTTACCGATTGCCAGAGACAGCTGATAATCAGGTACGATAACCTGTGCCATCTTCTCTTCCTCATCTGCCAGTACGCAGATAACCTTGGCAGGACTCAGAGCATTCTCAATGAGCTGCGCGGGTTCGGGATCCCAGTTGATGATATCGATCTTCTCCCCCTGCAGTTCTTCGACAACGGCATTCACGCGGGCTCCCTTGATACCTACGCAGGCGCCAACGGGATCTACATTGGGATCATTGGACCATACTGCCATCTTGGTACGGGATCCGGCATCACGGGAGATTGCCTTAATCTCTACCGTACCGTCCTGCAGTTCAGTAACCTCTGCCTCGAACAGACGTCTTACCAGTTCGGGATGCGTACGGGATACCAGCACACGGGGTCCCTTAGGAGTATCCTTTACCTCAAGCACATACACCTTCAGGCGCTCCGTAGCCTTATATTCCTCTGTCTTCACCTGCTCATTGTCATTCATGATAGCATCGGTTCTTCCCAGATCGATACTGATGCTGCGGCTGTTGAAGCGCTGGATGATACCGGTGATCACTTCACGTTCCTTCACCTTGAATTCGTTGTAGATGGCCTTGCGCTCTTCCTCACGGATCTTCTGCAGAATTACATTCTTGGCATTCTGCGTTGCGATACGTCCGAATCCCTTAGAGTCGATGTTCTTGCGAACCAGATCTCCAAGCTCGTAGGAGGGATCCTGCTTTCTGGCATCTTCCAGGCTGATCTCCATCAGAGGATTAGTCACACTCTCAACGACTGTCAGCTCAGCATAGATCTCGAACTCACCGGTCGACTGATTGATGCTGACGCGAACATTGTCGGTAGAGATGGCCTCTGTCTTCGCAATGTCACTTCTTCCGCCATCACCCTTGGGTGCATAATGATTCTTATATGCAGTCAGCAGAGAGTTCTCGATAGCTTCGATCATGATCTCCTTGCTGATTCCTTTCTCTTTCTCGAGGATATCCAGAGCCATCAATAATTCCGCAGCGCTGTTCTCCACATTCTTGTTCTTGTCATTCTTCTTCATTTTCCAAACCTCCTTAGAAATCAAAAGCCAGACGGATCAGGGCGATGTTCCCCCGCTCCACAGTAATCGTCTCATTCTCTCCTACGGCGATCGTCACCGTATCTTTGTCGTAGGCCGTCAATTCGCCTTCCCAGGTCTTCTCATGCTCCACAGCACGGAAGAGATGAATCTCCACATCCTTACCAATACTGCGGGCGAAGTCCTTCTCCTTCTTCAGAGGACGGCCAAGGCCGGGAGAACTAACCTCCAGAACGTATGCTTCGTCAATGAAATCTCTCTCATCCAGCAGATCACTCAATCTGCGGCTGACTGCTTCACAGTCATTCACCGTGATTCCACCGGTCTTGTCAATGTAGGCGCGAAGGTACTTATTGCTTCCCTCCTTCACATACTCAACATCTACCAGTTCAAAGCCGAATTCTTCCATCAGCGGCAGAAGAAGTTGTTCTGTCTTCTGCTCATACTCCTCTCTCTTTGCCAAGCCTGCCCCTTTCCGCATGCAGAAAAATACTTCTGTTGAAATCCACATGCCTAATACTAACGAAGAGTGGGCTTTGCATCAGCCCACTCTTCACTATAATCATTATTAACATATGTACAATATCACTGCTGTTCCAAAAAAGCAAGTGTTTTTTAACAAAAAAACGGCGAAGCTTATGCTTCGCCGATAGTTCGTAGGGGAATCGAACCCCTGTTTCCGCCGTGAGAGGGCGGCGTCTTAGCCCCTTGACCAACGAACCACATACAGATATTATTACGGTGTATCTGTTCCACCGATAGTTCGTAGGGGAATCGAACCCCTGTTTCCGCCGTGAGAGGGCGGCGTCTTAGCCCCTTGACCAACGAACCATGAAGTCGAGGCGACAGGATTTGAACCTGCGACCTCTGCGTCCCGAACGCAGCGCTCTACCAAGCTGAGCCACGCCTCGATGCCTTACGAAGTATAACCCAAAAAGGATTTTGTGTCAACACTTTTTTTCATCTTTTTTAGATACAACTTCACAGGCGGTAATATCTTCCCAATCTTTTCTGGTGTCAATGTCCATAAGTTCCTCCGGATATCTTACTTCCACCAACTGCAGGGATTCTGCATGTCTCTTTATGATCTGCCTGCCTCCGATATCTCCTTCCAGCCTCTGCAGTTCATCTCCGAAAGCTGAGGAGAAGAGCTTGGGATTCCCGGGCCTCCCCTGCCAGGAAGCAGAGATGATATCTCCTGCACCGGTTCTCCAGGTTCGGATCATCCGCTCAGCTGTCGCTGTCTCAAGACGCGGCTGATCGCAGACCATAAACAGCCATCCATCTGCAGACACGGCTTCTCTCAACCCGCATTTCATAGAACTTGAGATTCCCTTCTCCGGATGAGGATTCAGAACCGCCTGCCAATATCTCCTGCCATGTGCAGAAAGCTGTGGAATTACCCGTCCGTTCAGCCTTCTCTGAAGCTCCGGGTCCTTTGTTACCAGAATATACTGGTCCGCAGCAATCTGCTCTGCCTTCGTCATAGCGGCAAGGATCATAGGCTGTCCATCCGGAAGCTCTGCAAGCATCTTTTCTCCGCCGAACCTGCGTGATAGCCCGGCCCCCAGAAGGATCACAGCCAGACGATCGCGTCTGGTGAACGCTGCTCCTTCGATGCCATCCTTCGCAAGTTCACTCAGGATTCCTGCTGCTTTGCGTCTCAGTTCCACTGTATCTGCCTGATTCAAAACGACCACATACTTCCCATATGTCCTTGTCCGAAGACCACCTTTCCCCCTCAGGATACGAATCAGGTCCTTCTCAGTTACCGGATCGTCTGTATGCTTCCCCAGGAATTCCGCCATGGCTTCCGGAACATAAGAGCACTCCTTAATGCTGTGCTTAAGAGCAGACAACCCAACGACCGCAATCGTAACATCCGTATTCATCGGCACGACAGGCTCCCAGGAACGCGGGATCTTGATCGGCTGCCTGGCTGAACCGTCTGCCTCGATCAGAAGAATGTCGCACAATTTCTGCAGTTCATCCAGCACATGCTCTGACATCGCCCGCACCTTATATGGCTTCTCCGGATCTGATGCTGCGATAAATAAGAGCCCACGGCGGTCCAGGAATTCCCGAACCATGGCTTCCTCCGGCAGTTCTTCCGGAGAATTTGGAATGATATATGGCATTCCCTCAGGATATTGCCGTTCCCGATCTGCCATCTCTGTTCCCGGCCGAAACATATGTGTCGTTGTTGTCAGGATCACTCTCCGTCCCCTCTGTACATAAGCCTCTGCCAGCCGCATGAGAATGGTCGTCTTCCCCCCGCCTCCCACCAGACAGATGCGGGAAGCGTCTGCAGGAATCCGTTTGAGCAGTTCACTGCACATCTCAGACACCGCTTCCATATCTTGGCAGGCGGGACAGAACTGCCGCGCTGATGATACCGATCACAACACCTGCCGCAACACCACTTACCAGGAGGAAGGGAAGATAGTAGACCAGACTGGCGGTCTCCAGAACAAAGATAGCAACAATGATCTGACCCACATTATGGAAGACACCGCCCGCTACACTGACACCGGTCATACTGAACTTCCCACTCTTCTTACACAGCACCATTGCAAGAAAGCTCAGCATACCACCGGCCAGGCTATAGATCATACTGAACATATTGCCAAAGGTCAGGGCCGTCAGAACGATTCGCACCAGATTGATTCCCAGTGCTCCCTTCGGTCCCTGTCGATACAGGGCCGTCAGGACTACCAGATTCGTCAAGCCAAGTTTCATTCCCGGAACAGCAAAAAAAACAGGAATCTGCGCTTCTACATAACTAAGGACCATGGCCAGAGCCGCAAGCAATCCATACTCCGCTACTCGATTCTTCATTCCAACTCCTTCTATCAACCGGCGATGCCGTCCAGAGCCGGCTCCTCTCCGTTCTCGATCTTCACAACCACCCGGTGAGGCAGGCATACGATGCTCTGCCCATCATATTGAATATCCGACTCATGAACGCACAGGGCATCCGGACAATCTGCCTCCGTGACCGAGGCGATTCCCCCTCGGATCTCCAGAATATTGTATCCTCCCTGATAGCCTTCAATCTCCACAGTCTGATTCTGCGAGAGGGGATATCTTGCCGTCTCCTGACCATCAACATAGACAACAGCCATACTTCCGCCTGTCCTTGTCAGATACATGCCCCCAAGGCAAAGGAGTGCCGCTGCAAGAATGACACCAATCAGGACCATATCCGCTTTCTTCAGCATATTCACACTCTCCCTACTTCATCAACTTCTGAACTACGCCGCAGAGTTCATCCACGACTTCCTCGTCCCCACTTTCGATCCTTTCTACCACACAGGTTCGTATATGCTGTTCCAGAAGGATTCGATTGAAACTATTCAGCGCAGACCGTGCAGCAGACACCTGTGTCAATATATCCACACAGTATCTCTCCTCCTCCACCATCGCACGAATACCCCGGATCTGTCCTTCGATCCGGTTCAGCCGATGGATCAGGTCCTTCATCTCACTGTCGCTTCGATGCTTGGTGCGGCAGCTGCAATCACTCGTGAATGCGGGTTCTGCCTCCGACTCTCCCTCGGGGACCTCCGAATCCGCTATCAGTTCCTCTTCCCGAACCGAAACCGGTTCTCGATTTTCCGCTGCCTCGCAGCAGCAACACTTCTTCGCCACTTTTCGACTCCTATCTCTCTAAAAGGAGACCCTTCGGTCCCCTGACTCATGCCTTACAGCAATTCCAGATCAAACAATGAGATCTGGTTCGTCTTCGGAAGATCTCCGAAGAGCCCCATATCAGACATCACGGCAGCCAACGTCTTACTGACTTTAGTCCTCTGGCAGAAATCTTCAATGGACAGATATCTTCCTCGCTTTGACTCCTCCACCACCGATTGTGCTGCTGTCTCTCCCATACCGTCGATACTGGTCAGCCCCGGCAGAAGCTTCCCATCCACGATTTCAAAGTTCACTGCACTGCTTCGATAGATATCGATCGGCAGGAACTCAAAACCTCGGGCATAGAACTCCTGAACGATACGCATATCACGAAGCACATCCTTCTCTTTGGCAGTCAGATTATCCTGATTTCTTCGGAAGTTCTCCAGATGTTGTTCCAGCACCTGCCGCCCCTGACACATCATCTCGTAATTGAATCCGGTTGCACGGATAGCAAAGAATGCTGCGTAGTAGGCCAGAGGATAGAAGACCTTACAGTAAGCAATACGCCAGGCCATCATAACATAGGCAGCCGCATGCGCCTTCGGGAACATGTACTTAATCTTCTGACAGGATTCCACATACCATTCCGGCACATCATGTGCCAGCATCTCCTTCTTCCATTCCGGCCAGGCATCAACCTTTCCTTTAGCCACCTGTCCCTTACGAACCTTCTCCATGATGTTAAAGGACAGACTCTTGTCCAATCCCATCTGAATCAGATAGACCATGATATCGTCACGGCAGCAGATAGCCGTCTGAATCGTTGCCTTGCCCTCCAGGATCAGGGTCTGAGCATTGCCAAGCCACACATCCGTACCATGAGCCAATCCTGCGATTCTAACCAGATCTGAGAAACAGGTCGGCTTCGCATCGATCAGCATCTGCATTGCGAAGTCTGTACCGAACTCGGGAACTCCCAGCGCGCCAAGCTTCGTTCCGCCGATTTGCTCCGGCGTGATTCCCAGAGCCTTCGTATTCTGGAACAGAGACATGACTTCCGGACTATCCAGAGGGAATGTCTTGGCATCCAGCCCCGTCAGATCCTCCAGTCTTCGAATCATGGTAGGATCATCATGACCCAGAATATCGAGCTTCAGTAGGTTGTGGTCAATAGAATGATAGTCAAAGTGCGTCGTAATGGTCGCTGTCGTCATATCATTCGCCGGATGCTGTATGGGAGTGAAGGAATAGATCGTCTCCCCGTGAGGCATAACGATAATACCGCCCGGATGCTGCCCGGTCGATCTTCTGACACCCACACATCCGGCGGCAATACGCTCCATCTCGCAGCGCCGCTTGACCTGGTTCTTCTCCTCAAAGTACTTATAGACATAACCATAGGCAGTCTTATCTGCCAGTGTTGCAATCGTTCCCGCACGGAAGGTATGCCCCTTGCCGAAGATAACCTCTGTATAGGCATGAGCATGGCTCTGGTATTCACCGGAGAAGTTCAGGTCGATATCCGGTTCCTTATCGCCCTTGAATCCAAGGAATGTCTCAAAGGGGATATCGAATCCATCCTTATTCATCAGGGTACCGCACTTCGGGCATGTCTTATCCGGCATATCGCAGCCGGCGCCGCCGGCGAAGGCCTTGACCTCCGGAGAATCGAAGTCGCTGTACTTACACTTCGGGCATACATAGTGAGGACTCAGTGGATTCACCTCGGTGATCCCGGACATGGTGGCAACAAAGGAAGATCCAACGGAGCCTCGGGAGCCTACCAGATATCCATCATCGTTGGACTTCCACACCAACTTCTGCGCTATGATATACATAACTGCGAAGCCATTGGAGATAATGGAATGAAGCTCATGCTCCAGGCGCTCCTGCACGATGGGCGGCAGGGGATCTCCATAGATACTGTGTGCCTTATCGTAACACATCTGTCTCAGATCGCGGTCAGAGCCCTCAATGACCGGCGGACACTTATCCGGGCGCACCGGCTGAATCGGCTCACAGCAATCTGCGATCTTATTGGGATTATGAACGACGATCTCGTAAGCCTTCTCCTTGCCAAGGTAAGCGAACTCCTCGAGCATCTCCTCCGTAGTATGCAGGTACAGCGGCGGCTGAAGATCTGCATCCGCGAATCCCATCCCCTTCATCAGAATCCTACGATAGATCTCATCCTCGGGATCCAGAAAATGCACATCACAGGTCGCCACCACCGGCTTGCCAAACTGCTCGCCAAGCTCTATGATCCTACGGTTGAGATTCCGAAGATCCTCCTCCGTATTCACATCCGGATACTTGGGGCTGCGCATCATAAAGGCATTGTTGCCGATGGGCTGTACCTCCAGATAATCATAAAAGTTCACGAGACGCGCGATCTCTTCCTCGGACTCTCCGCCTACTACGGCCCGGAAGAGTTCACCGGCCTCACAGGCAGAGCCAATCAGAATACCCTCCCGGCACTCTGTCAGCAGGCTCTTAGGGATACGGGGTCTCCGATTAAAGTAAGTCAGATGGGACTCTGACACCATACGGTAAAGGTTGACACGGCCAATCTCATTCTTGGCAATCAGGATGACATGATAGTACTTCGCCTTCTTGATATCCTCCACAGACATGGATACCTTCGTATCTTCCACCAGATACCCTTCGCACCCATAGAGGATCTTCATATCTGACTTCTTCTTCTGTACTTCGTGCATCGCACCAACGAAGGACTGTACAACGCCATGGTCTGTGATTGCAAGGGCTTTATGTCCCCAGGAGATCGCGCGGTCAACGATTGTCTCCACGTCAGATACACCATCCATATCACTCATCTTCGTGTGAAGATGCAGCTCCACTCGCTTCTCCGGGGCATTGTCCATGCGCTTTGCAGATGCCTTCTCCACCTTCTTGATACCGACAACAGAACCGATCGTCACTTCATTGTCGAATCGATCGAGCACCGCACGGCCCTTAATACGAACATGCTGTCCCGGTGAGACCAGCTTCAGGATCTCGTCTTTGTTCTCAGGTGTTGCGAAGATCTTCACCGTGATCGAATCCGTTCGATCCGTCACCGCGAACATGATGATCGTATTGCCGGTCCGGATATCTCTGGTATCCACCTTAAAGATATCCCCTTCCAGGATCACGTCACCAATCTCGCCGTCAATCTGATCGATGGGCAGATTCTCGCCCTCGAAATCTCTGCCGAATCCATCCTCCGGATCCAACAGCTTCCCCTTCGGCGGATGCTTCCGATATTCCTTCGCCTTCTCCTCCTTCTCAGCTGCCTGCTTCTCATGCACGCGCGCCTTCTTTCTGGCTTCGTGAACCTCCTCTGAGATCTGCCTTGCCTGAAGAACGATATCCGATTGATAATCTGCCTGGATCACTTTCTTCTTACGCTCACCCATATGGCATCGAACTTCCAGGGAATATCCCAGACGTTCATTGAAGATCTTCTCCAGGACACGGCACAATTCCTGCGCATGGGAACGGTTCACGATAGTATCTTCTACCTCGAGAACCATGATATTGCCCTCTTCGAAGCTGACGATTGCCTGTCGGAACATATTGTAATCCATCAGGTGGTAGCCCTTTAGTTCCAGGAGGATACTGTCTCTGTATTCATTATATGCTTCTTGTGCCGATTTATCCCCCAGAGTATAGTGCTCCCGGATCTTAACCGTGACGTCCTTATTCGCAAAAAACTGTTTCTTGATTGCCGCTTCCAGAACATAGATATCCTTCTTGGCAATCAGTTTCCCGCAATCTGTGTAAATGCGAATGGAGCGTCGGTCTCGCGGCATGGTCATACGAGTGACCATGATCTCGTCCAGCAGCTCCATAATATGATTCGCAGTCTTCAGATTGGGAAGCACTTCATTCATACAGCGCGCTTCCATGACAATCTCTCCTCTTATCTACCCCAATGATCCAGCTCATAGCGGAGAGCATCCAGAAGCTCTGCCTCGGGAAGCTTCCGAATTACTTCTCCCCCCTTGATCAGCAGACCTACGCCCTTGCCGCCGGCTATGCCCAGATCGGCTTCTCTTGCTTCTCCGGGGCCATTGACCACACAGCCCATAACAGCCACCTTCAGATTCAGATCATATCCGGCTACCATCGCTTCTACCTGGTTGGCAAGAGTGATCAGATCGATCTCCGTTCTGCCGCAGGTAGGACATGATACAACTTCAATGCCGCACTTTCTGAGTCCCAGAGACTGCAGGATCTTCTGAGCAACCACGACCTCCTGCACCGGATCTCCCGTCAGCGAGACGCGGATCGTATCTCCGATTCCCTGAGACAGAATTGCACCGAGGCCAACCGAAGACTTGATCGTTCCGGATGTCACTGTGCCGGACTCCGTGATTCCCACATGCAGCGGATGATCGGTCTGATCCGAGATCAGCTGATGCGCACGGATACACATGGGAACATTGGAAGACTTGATGCTGATGACCAGATTATCATATCCCATATCTTCAATCAGCTTTACCTTATCAAGTGCACTCTCCACCAGACCTTCCGCCGTTACGCCGCCATTCTTCTCCAGGATCTCCTTCTCCAGAGAACCGCTGTTGACACCGACCCGAATCGGAAGCCCACGCTCCCTGGCGCAATCCACCACAGCACGTACCTTCCACGCTTCCCCGATATTGCCGGGGTTGATCCGGATTTTATCAGCGCCATTCTCCATTGCGGCAATTGCCATCCGATAGTCAAAGTGAATATCCGCCACCATCGGAATATGGATGCGCTTCCTGATCTCTCCCAGCGCCTTCGCAGCCTCAAGTGTCGGTACCGTGCTTCGAATGATCTCACAGCCGGCTGCTTCCAGAGCCAGAATCTGAGCAACCGTACCCTCAACATCCTGCGTCTTCGTATTCGTCATCGACTGGATCCGGATCGGATTCTCTCCTCCGATCTTCACATCTCCAATCTTTACCTCTCTTGTATGCATTCTCATATCTTCATTCCTCTATCTAGCCCGTAATGATACGAAGAATATCATTGTACAGGATAAATACCATCAATACCATCAGCAGAGCAAAACCTGCCGCATGTACCATCCCTTCCTTCTCCGGATCAACAGGCTTCCTGCGGATCGCTTCAAGGATCAGGAATACCAGACGTCCGCCATCCAGTGCGGGAAGCGGCAGCAGATTAACGATGCCCAGATTCACGCTGAGCAGAACGCTGAAATTCAGCACATTCATAATTACATAGAAAATTCCATCGGACGTACTGCTCTCCACAGTCTGGCTGATTGCCGATACGATGCCCACAGGACCGGACATATCACTGACAGCCACCTGTCCTGTCAGAAGCATACGCAGAGACATCAATGTATAACGAGCCCAGTACCCCACTTCCTGAACAGCCCCCTTCAGAGCCCCCATCGGTCCGACCTTCTCTCTGTAATATGAAGCAGCAAATCCAAGACTATTCGCCTCATAATAAGTAGGGATCACTTCCACCGTGATTGCTGTGCCATCTCGTACGATCTCCATGGAGATTGGCGTACCATCCGGAGGATTCTCAAGGAAGTATTCCTGAATCTCAAGACCTGTATGAATCGTTGTCCCATCGATAGCAGTCACCCGGTCGCCTTCCTGAAGACCCGCCTCATAAGCTGCAGTTCCCTCAGAGATTTCGCCGAGAACTGCATCCGTCTCATCGGCATAATAAGAGATACCCAGACGGTAAGAGGTATGCAGCGGATCGTAGACCGCCGTGCAGCGCTCTCCATCTCTCAGATAGGTCACTGTGACCGTATCGCCTGCCAGATCGGCATCGGTAAGCAAGGCAAGGTCTCGTCCCACATGGATCTTATGTCCATTCACAGAGGTGATAACATCGCCCAACTGAATGCCTGCCTCCTCAGCACTGTATCCCGGATAGACCTGATAGACTACCGCAGGATTGGCACCCACGCCGGCAATAATGATGATTGACAAGATTGCCGCGGTCAGGATATTGAACAATGGCCCGCCGGCAACCACAAGGATACGTGAGAGCACCGGCTTATTGCCGAAGGCATCCTCCGAAGGATTCTCCTCGTCCTCGCCTACCATCATGCAGGATCCCCCAAAGGGAATGCACTTGATCGAGTACCTTGTTCCGCCGTATTCTCGGCTGAGAATCCTCGGTCCCATACCGATAGAAAACTCAATAACACCGATCCCGCACTTCTTTGCGAACAGGAAATGCCCCAGCTCGTGGGTCAGGATCAATACGCTGAAGACAATAATTGCAATGATTATACTGACCATATATGAATCATAACCTCCGATTCCTAGAGGAGCACTCTTCCCTCCAGGAACTCATATACTTCCTGCTCAGCTGCAAGGATCTCATCCACACCAGGATTCTCCTTCACAGCGTGCTGATCCATCGCTGCCTGAATACTGTCTACGATATCCAGATAGCCGATTTCTCGATTCAGGAACTTACCGACTGCCCACTCATTGGCAGCATTATACACCACGGGCATCGTGCCTCCGGTTCTTCCGGCCTGATAAGCAAGGGCAAGCCCCGGGAAGTTGGCAAAGTCCGGCGCTTCAAATGTAATCTGCTTCAAGGTCTTAAAGTCCAATCGTGCTCCCGCCAGATATCTCCTCTCCGGATAGTAGAGAGCATACTGAATCGGAAGCTTCATATCCGGTGTACCAAGCTGAGCAATAATACCGCCGTCATCGAACTCCACCATCGAGTGAATCACACTCTGCGGCTGAACCACGACCTCTACACGGTCGTAATCCACGTCAAATAACCACTTGGCCTCCATGACCTCCAGTCCCTTATTGACCATCGTGGAAGAATCGATCGTAATCTTCCTTCCCATGGCCCAATTGGGGTGCTTCAGCGCATCTTCCACCTGAATATTCACCAATTCTTCTCTCTTCCTGCCGCGGAAGGGACCGCCGGAAGCGGTAAGCAGGATCCTGCTTACGTGATTATCTCTGTTGCCATGGAGAGCCTGAAAGATCGCACTGTGTTCACTATCGACCGGAAGAATACGGACTCCGCATTCTTTTGCAAGAGGCATAATGATATGGCCGGCTGTCACAAGCGTCTCCTTGTTAGCCAGAGCTATATCCTTGCCTGCCTTCATTGCAGCAATCGTAGGGCGGATTCCCACCATGCCAACAACAGCAGTGACTACGATCTCCGCTTCCGGCTCAACCGCTGCCTCCATCAGACCATCCATACCGGTAACTACCTTCACCGGCAGATCAGCAATGCGGACCTTCAGGTCAGCTGCAGCCTCTTCCTTCCATACACATACGATCTTCGGAAGGAACTCGCGCACCTGCTTCTCCAGAATGTCCACGCGGGAACCGGCTGCAAGAGCTGTAACGCGGAAGTCTCCGTTCGCGCGGACCACTTCCAATGTCTGCGTACCGATAGAACCGGTAGAACCCAATATTGAAATCGTTCTCATAAGAGCACCTCTCATCCCTTCCTCTAACCGATCTGTCTGAGCAGAAGTATCAGATAGAATACCAGAGGACCGGTAATAATGACACTGTCAAAACGATCCAGGATACCGCCGTGCCCCGGAATCAATGTACCATAATCCTTAATTTCAAAGTTGCGCTTGATTGCAGAGGCCGCAAGATCACCGACCATAGAAATCAATCCTCCGACCGCACCGATCAAAGCAAGTACCAGCGCCGGATGAACAAAGATCGTCAATCGATCTTTGAACACCATCCCATAGATCGCGCCAATCAAAGCTGCGCCGAGAACACCTCCGACAGCGCCTTCCACAGACTTCTTCGGGCTTAAGACAGGGGCCATCTTATGCTTACCGAGCAATACACCGGCACAGTAAGCGCAGGTATCACATCCCCAGGAACTGATAAATACCAGCCAGACCAGATACATGCCGCCTTCCATTCTGCGGATCTGATACATATAGGAGAGCATCACTGCCACATAGACAATACCGAAGAAAGCCATCATCACCTGCATCGCCTGATAGCGGGGATAGGTGAAGACATAGACTGCAAGGATTGCCATCAGTGCGAAGATCAGAGCCATCATAGGAAGATCTCCCTGTCCAAAATAGAGACACAGGTAATAGGCCCCCGCTCCCAGATAAGCGACTACACCAAGAAGCTGCTTCTCAAAGTCCAGAATACGATAGAGTTCTGACATGCCAATCAAAGAAATCAAAAGCGATACCACGAATAAAACCGGTCCGCCGAGGACCAGAAAAAGGACCGCAAGAGCAAGCAGAATGATACCGCTTCTCAAACGCACTTTAAACATATCTTATCTTCCTCCGAATCTGCGATTCCTGCGATTGAATACTTCAATAGCCTCAAGCAGTTCCTTCTTATGAAAGTCGGGCCAGTATATCGGAGTAAAATACATCTCCGCATAAGCAAGCTGCCAAAGAAGATAATTCGACAGTCTCTGCTCGCCGCTGGTTCGGATCATCAGATCCGGATCCGGAATCCCTGCAGTATCAAGATAAGAAGAGATCGTAGACTCTTCAATCTCCTCAGGCGCAAGCTTACCATTCTTCACATCTTCCGCCATCCGCCGCATACCGCGCACGATCTCATCCCTGCTGCCATAGTTCAAAGCCATCAGGAATGTCATACCGGTATTGTTCTTCGTTGAAGCTTCCGCATCATTGATGGCATCGATCAGATCCTGAGCAAAGCGAGAGCGCTCTCCGATCAGAAGAACGCGAACATTGTTCTCCGTCGCAAGCGTCTTCAGTCTTCCAATATAAAAGCGGAACAATGACATCAGAGCTCCCACTTCCTCTTCCGAACGCTTCCAGTTCTCCGTGGAGAAACCGTATACTGTCAGGTACTGTATCCCCATCTCTGCAGCATCCTTCACGATCTGCTCCAGATTTTCACAGCCGGCCTTATGGCCAAGCTTTCTGGGCACATGATGCTCCTTCGCCCAGCGGCCATTCCCATCCAGAATGATTGCCACATGAACCGGCATCTGTAAATTATTCTCTTCCATGAGAACCTCCGTCCTTTTGCCTTACGGCAGATTGAAAGAGGGGCAAGACTCCTCCTGCCCCTCGCATCTTATCCTTGTTCTGCGCAGATGGCTTCTATGAGCACTTCCATCCAGGTATTAAACCGTCATGATCTCCTTCGTCTTGGCTTCGGTAGCTTTCTCTACCTTACCCATATACTTGTCGGTCATCTTCTGGATATCATTCTCTGCCGTCTTTGCATCATCCTCCGTCATCTCACTGTTCTTCTCAGCCTTCTTGATCTTATCATTCGCATCACGGCGGATATTACGGATCGCAACCTTCGCTGCCTCGCCCTTCTTCTTTACATCCTTGGCAAGGACCTTACGGCGCTCCTCCGTCAGTTCAGGGAAGATCAGACGGATCACAGAACCATCATTGTTGGGGTTGATACCAATCTCAGAAGTATTGATTGCTTTCTCGATCTTCTTGATCAGGCTTCGATCCCAGGGCTGAATCTGCAGGATTCTCGCCTCGGGTACGGAAACCGTAGCCACCTGAGTCACAGGGGTCGGAGATCCGTAGTAATCCACAGTCAGCTTATTCAGAACCTGAGGGTTCGCACGTCCTGCACGAATCGCACCGAATTCTTCATTCAGATTCGCCAGGGTCTTCTCCATCTTCTCCTCATAGATCTTCAAAGATTCATCCATAATTATTCTCCTCCTTTTATACAGTTACGCGAGTGCCGGTAATATGTCCCAGCATCGCCTCAGAAATGCTGTCCTCGCCCTCCAGACCAAACACAGACATGGGCATATGATTCTCCATACACAGAATTGCCGCTGCCAGATCCATGACGCCAAGCTTCCTGGCAATCACATCCTCGATAGCAATCGTATCATACTTCTTCGCATTCGGATTCACCTTGGGATCACTGTCATAGATGCCGTCGATGGCCTTCGCAAGCAAGATCTCATCTGCTTCCATCTCAATCGCACGGAGTGCAACGCCGGTATCCGTTGAGAAGTAGGGATGTCCGGTACCACCGCCGAAGAAGATGACTTTACCTGCATCCCAGGCTGCATTCGCAGCATCCTTCGAGAAAGGCGTCGTCATCGTACCACAGGGGAATGCCGTGAATACCTCTGTCTCCATACCGCAGGTCCGGAAGATCTCCGAAGTAAAGAGGCAATTCATCACTGTAGCAAGCATACCGATCTGATCTGCCTTCACGCGATCGATATCTGCACCATTGCGGCCTCTCCAGAAGTTGCCGCCGCCGATGACGATTGCAACCTTGACGCCCTGATCTACCGATATCTTCACCTGTCTGGCCACTGCCTTCACCGTAGCTTCGTCAAACCCCGTCTTCTTCTCCCCTGCCAGAGCTTCGCCGCTCAGTTTCAGGAGAACACGTCTAGCTCTCTCCATAGTAACACTCCTGTTCCCATCCCGGACTTCCCGGGCGCAATATCTTATCTAGCATTGTAACATAAGCAAGGTTTCTTGTCCACCGCTAACCTCAGATGATACCCAGCTTCCGCTTCATGCATACAAGGTACTCTTCCGGAACCTCCAGATGTCCGTAACCATCTCCGAGTTCCAGCCCCGGCTTGATCTTCCCATGGAAGTCACTCCCGCCGGATCTCAGGCAGTTGTAATCCTGAGCCATCTCCTCTGCCATATGTTCCATCGTCTCATCATAGCAGCTGTATCTCGTCTCCAGACCATCTGCTCCCATAGCAAGGATCTTACGGCAGATTCTCGCACTGTTCTCCAGACTCTTCTTATCAATTTGATAGAAATGAGCCACAAAGACCAGACCACCGGCCCTATGCACGATCTGAATCGCCTCCGCCGGACTGACTGCGACCTTCGGTTCATATCCCACACACCCCGGTGAAAGATAAAGATGCATACATTCACTGACAGAGGAACCATATCCCAGGTCTACCAACAGCTGTGCCAGATTCCCCCGAGTCCAGATACCATCTCCTAAAGCCGCCGTATCCTCCCAGGTCAAGGCAAATCCGGCATCCATCAGCCGCTGCACCATCTTATGATTGCGGTCCTTTCTGCGATCCACCACAGTCTTAAGGAATTCCTTCAGCTCCCTGCATTCCCGGTCCAGAAAGAGACCTACCATATGGACATCATGGCCTTCCTCCATCGTGCTGAATTCGATTCCCGGAATGACTTCGATTCCGATTTGCTCGCCCTCAGCCATGGCCTCCGATACTCCTTCCATGGTGTCATGATCCGTGACAGCAAGCACATCCAGCTCCTTTTTCCTCGCCAGGCGCACCAGTTCCGCCGGTGTCAGACTTCCGTCTGAACAGCATGTGTGCGCATGAAGATCGATCCTTCTTCCCATACAACTCCCCTGTTTCTTCTATATTATGATCTGCCTTTTCAGCATAAGACCTGCAGATTCCTCCTTCAGTGCAGGAAGAATCATCTCCAGTGCTCTATCGGCAATCCCTGCCACGAAAGAATCAAGCTCATCACGGTCAAAGACGACCAACTCTTCCCCCGCATAGATCTGCTCTTTGGCAAGCAGCGCCCTTAATTCGTTCAGGACCTCACATAGCCCGGAAGGGTCCACCTCCGCGATCGGGAAGTCCGTCCAGTCCTCCGCCAGATATTGAGGCACCTGAAGATAATACTTTTCAGAAAAGAAAGCATTCATTCTGGTGTAATCACCATAGTACCCCCGGTCAGAGAAGAATTCATCCACAGGCAGTGTCTTACCGGACATACGACTCAGAACCCTTTTCACGCGCTCCCGCAGCACTTCTTCTTCCCCATGCTCTCCAAGGAAGCGGAAATGCTCTGTCCAGAATTCCCGGACATAACAGAAATCCAGATGCAGATGAACCCAGTAGCCAAGCATCCCCGGTCCGCGAAGCCGGCCGCCGTACTCATCCAGAAATCTCTCCAGGCTCGGTGCAATTGCCAGATCAGCCAAAGTCTCCGGTGCCCAGAAGTGCGATCCCGCTTTCTCACGCCTCCTCCTGGTATCCGGCAGAAGACAGCCCAGGCGGAAGGCGTTCCACCAGGCCGGCGGCAGTTCAGGGCCCACACCTTCCCTGATTCTGTCTTCTATCAGCTTCGCCTCTGTCAGATGTAAAATGTAGCCCGGCATCTCCAAGCACCTCTCTATCTTTGATAATGATAACCAACAGCCATCAGACGTCTCCACTCCGGTCTTCGATCATCCGCCAGCCGGCTTCCAATCAGATATCTGAGAATCGGATTCAGATCTTCTCTCCCGGCATAGACTTTCTGCACCTCCGACAGCAGACTTCCCTCCGGAAGTTCTTCCCCGATCTCCCTGCAGGCAAGTCCAATGGCCGCAGCAATCTCATAGTCATCGATCAGGCGCGGCGGATTCTCCATATGCTGCTTCAGGCGTACCGCCTGAGGAATCAATTCATCTACCACTCTCGTCACCTCATGATCTACGGCAGGACCTCTTTCTCAAAGATTTCTGCCGAAACTTTATCATTGGATTCATTGTATTCGGATTTGAGAGAAGAATCAACGGGTTTTTAAGTCAAAGAGAAGGGCCGTCAAACGACAGCCCTTCTCTTTGACTTATACAGAAACGGAGATATTATGCATTCTCCTGTTCAAACTTCTTCATGAACTCAACCAGGGCAACGATGCCTTCGCGGGGAACTGCATTGTAGATACTTGCACGCATACCACCAACGGTACGATGTCCCTTCAGATTGATAAATCCGGCTGCCTCAGACTCACGGATGAACTTAGCATCCAGTTCCTTATCACCGGTAACGAAAGGTACATTCATCAGAGAACGGGAATCAGGCTCTACGGTTGCATGGAACATCTTGCTCTGATCCAGGTAATCATAGAGGATCTGAGCCTTCTCTTCATTACGGCGCTTCATCTCGTCCAAACCACCCATGCGCTTCATCCACTGGAATACCAGTCCGCAGATATAGATATTGTAGCAGGGAGGCGTATTGTAGAGGGAGCCATTATCTGCTGTGATCTTGTAATTCATGATCGTAGGTGTGCATGCCATTACATCTTCACGAATCAGATCCTCGCGGATAATAACGATAGCCATACCGGCAGGTCCGATATTCTTCTGAACGCCGCCCCACAGCAGACCATACTTCGTTACATCATGCTTCTCAGACAGGAAGCAGGAAGATACATCAGCAACCAGAGTCTTCCCCTTGGTATTGGGCAGGGTCTTATACTTGGTGCCGTAGATCGTATTATTCTCGCAGATATATACGTAATCAGCATCCTCGCTGACCTCCAGATCGGAGCAATCGGGGATGTAGGAGAAGGTCTTGTCTGCACTGGATGCGATAATATTCACCTTACCGTACTTCTCAGCTTCCTTTGCAGCCTTCTTTGCCCACTGACCGGTCACAATATAGTCAGCAACACCGTTCTTCATCAGATTCATGGGAACTGCAGCAAACTGCTGATTACCGCCGCCCTGCATGAAGAGAACCTTATAATTGTCAGGGATCTCCAGCAGATCTCTCAGATCCTGTTCCGCCTGATCGATGATCTTCTTGAATTCCTTGGATCTGTGGCTCATCTCCATAACGGACTCACCGGTTCCCTGGTAATCCATCATCTCGGCAGCAGCCTGACGAAGGACCTCCTCCGGCAGCATAGCAGGACCTGCAGAAAAGTTATAAACTCTTGCCATTGTTTTGTACTTCCTTTTTCTATTCTATCGCATAATCGCTCATACCGATGATTCCACGGCACTCTATTATGCTTCATCCGAGGTTCAGTATACTAATGCGTTAAAAGAATGTCAATATGGAATCTTTCATTTTCTATATATTTCTTATATTTATACCTATTGTTTATCTGTATATATATGGTTTTTTGTTTTGAATTTTTGTATTTTTATTGATATTTGTATATTTATTAGATATCATTCAGCCGAGAACGGAAAACTTTCCTTCTTCTCGCTGCCATGTCCATCAGCCAATAAAATGCACAAAAGAAGAGATCCTGTCATTCAGGATCTCTTCTTTTGTGCAATCACTCTACTACTCCTGCCATGCCAAAGAGAGACACTGTGTCATCTCCGCAGTTTATCAGAAAGAACCGATAGTCCCCTTCCTGTTCACATACAAAGCGATTGTCCGTATCGGAAAGTTCCCCGGCTTCCATATAGATCGTGCTTCCATCAGGCTGCACGACACCCATATAGTAGCTGCCGCAAGATTCTTCCATAGAACACGACATATAGATATCCGCAGCATTCCTATGTTCGAATGTTCCGGAGATCACAGCCTCCCCCGGCTTCAGCCTGACGTCAAAGAACATGCAGAAAGGATCCAACACATGGTCATATCCATCCAAAGTGCCGTCCAGCCACTCCTGCCTGGGAATCGCAAGCAGCCCCATGCTCTCTGCGTCTCCTGAAATAACGCTTCGATAGTTCTTCTCATCCGGTGCTTCATCAAGAAGCACTTCGTCTTTCTCCAATCCATCCCAGTATATGGTACGGTATTCGTAAGAGACATAGCCTGTCGCTGCCATCACAGTACCGCTGCCGCAGAAGCAGAATAAAAACGCAAGTGCCACAATACAGTGCATGCGAAATCTACTGATTTGCTTCTGATGTGCCAGTGACCTGATGCGAAGTCCAAGCTCCGTCCGGTCATTGCAGAAGGATGCGACCCAGGCAGGCTGATACCAGTTCATTCGACTGAGTATCATATCTGTCAGTACATCAAAGTATTCTGCATAATCACCAATCGCCTGACAACTCAGGAAGTCACAGGTATACTCACTCCAATCATCCATCTTCCGGCGCAGATACCACACAGGGACCAGCGGCCAATAGATGATTCTTACGATCTCAGCAAGCAGCTTCCATAAGAGATCATGGCTCTTTATGTGATTCAATTCATGAATAGCCATCACATATCCCTGCTGCTCCGGATACTTCCCCACCGGAAAGTAGACCGTCGGACAAAGGATTCCCATGACAAAGGGAGATGTCTCGCCGAAGCGTTCCCTGCACCTCACCTTCTGTTTCAGACGGAGAGTCCCGGACGCCCGCTCAACAGCATGCTGCCATTGAAGATTCGCCGACATGCTTCCATAGCGGACATACTTCTTTGTTCTGAAAAGTTCAATCACACCGCGAACAGCGAATACTGCCGTCCCGACTCCCCATACCAGAAGAAATACTCTCCACGCAATCATCCACAGAGAAGACAGGGGATGAATCACAGCATTCCCATACATGTTGCGAAAGGCTTCTCTGACTTCCAGAACACCGAAGACCGGAATGGCAAAGAAGAGAACCACCACATGAAGCACTTTGTAAGATGCCTGTACGTCCAGCCTCTCCTTCCAGGTACGATTGATCAGGCACCACAGCAAGAAGAGAAGAGCCCCCGCTGCGCCATTGATCAGTAAACTCAGCGCAGCGATATCGACAGCATTATTCCAGTTCATCTCTCAGGCTGCGGATATCCTCCCACTCTTCTTCCGTATAGTTCTGATGCTTAAAGAAAGCAGAAAGGAAAGTTCTGGAAGAATTCTTGCCAAGAAACTCAGCCATCTTGCGGGAATAATCATTCAGATACTCTTCCTCGGTAATCAGAGGAGAGAAATAGGAAGTTCCCTTCTTATAAGAGGTAACATAACCCTTATCTCTCATTCTCTTCAGGAAAGTGTAGACCGTGGTCTCCTTGTACACCTTGCCATAGTTGGCTTCGATTCTCTCCAGAAGAGATGTCACACTCAGAGGAGTCCCCTCATCCCAAAGACATTTCATTACATGAAGTTCGCAATCCGATAAATCTGTAAAGTTCATTGTGCCCTCCTTCAGTTGGATTATTTTCTTCTATTGTACTATATTTCCTCTACTATTGCAACACTTTTCCTCTAATAAATTCGAAATTTATTCGATAACAAAAGAGAATTCATGATCGCACTCTGCCGATACATGATAGGCAGGTTCTACGTCTTCTCCCCAGCTATTGATACCGCCAACGCCTCTCACAGCGCCATAGATTCCAAGAATCGTCCGCCTTGCCGGGGGCAGTTCTTCATGATGGGTCGCGTTCTCCAGTTCTTCCGGCGTATAAGGCAGGCAGCTGAAGGCAAAGGGAACATCCGATGCCTTTCGAATTCGAAGAACGGAAGTTCCGCGAGGTCCCATTCCTTCTCCCTGACCGAAATCATTCTCGCAGATCCAGTGCAGCTTACGGCTTACCCGCTCTTCCCCTGTACGACATTCATCCAGGGAAGTGCTGCGTCGGATCTCCAGCCAGTCAGTCTCCACATGCATACCGCATTCCTGAGGAACCATATACCTGCTTACCGGCATGCCGTCAATGTCGTAAGTACCATAGCAGGCACCATCTCTTCGGTCCGGATAAGTCTCTCCGGACAAGCCTCGGTAAGTGAAGCCGTCAGCTGCCGTCGGTGCCGCCATGCGCCATCCGAAGACAGGAAGTTCCGGAAGCCCCTTCTCCCCATAGTAGTGCAGGGATACCTGACACTGACCGCTTCCCTGCAGAAGATACGATACCTCTACACGTGCTGTCGGTGCTGTCGGAAGTTCCAGCGTATAGATGATCTCGAGGGAAGATGCCCACTCATCATTCGTATACTTATTATTCTCAGGGGCTGACGGCATCGCCATTGCCTCTCCATCCCGCTTGATCACAATGCCTCTCACCCGGCGGAACAGATCCGCACCCATCCACATGGCAGAGCGAACAGGGAAGCCGCAGCCACGGTCGTTGCAGGTCACAGCACGCCAGAAAGTCGGCTGAGCAGCTCGGTACATCCACTCTCTTCCGCCTTTTCGGAGAGAAACCGGACCGCCTTCTCCGTAGGAGAATATCCATGAAAGTTCTCTTCCCTGCACACCAAGATAAGAATCACCGAATACCAGATGCAGCCCGGCCGGCGCTCTGGATGCAGTTTCTTCCCGGATGCTCTCCTCAGCCATGCGCGAACTCTCCTCTGTCCTGGTCTGTTCTTCTATCCCGAGAGAAGCATACTTTCCATAGAGTGCCCTTACCTCCTGCATCGCAGGTTTCTCTGTGCGATCTGCGAACAGAATACCATTGCCGGAGAACTCCTTATTGGAGGCACGATCATCAAAGTCACCGCCATAGCGAAGCACCTTCTGCCCTGTCACCTCATCATATACCCACAGAGCCTGATCGATCATATCCCAGATAAAACCGCCCTGATACATCGGGTATCTGTCAAAGAAATCCATGTAAGTATTCAATCCGCCCATGGAATTGCCCATATCATGCATGAACTCGCACAGAACATAGGGCTTGTCCGGATCGTTCTCCAGATAATTCCGAACTTCAGCCGGTGTTGCATACATGCGGCTCTCCACGTCCGAGATCCGGTCACGGAACTCCGGTGTATAGTAGGAACTCTCATAGTGGGTGAACCGTTCCGGATCCGCTTCCTTAAAGAAAGCATTCATCGCACAGATATTCTCACCGCCACAGGACTCATTGCCAAGAGACCAGAAGAGGATCGAAGGATGGTTCTTGAACCATTCAAAATTACTTCTGGCGCGGTCGAGAACGACCTCTCTCCAAGCCGGGAAGCTTCCCGGTACATTCCAGGTCCGCTCCACAGAGCCAAGCTTCTGCCAGGAACCATGAGACTCCATATTCGTCTCTGCCATCATATAGATTCCAGCCTGATCACACATATCATACCAGATCAGCTGATTGGGATAGTGGCAGGTTCTCACCGCATTGATATTATTGCGAAGAATACAGTCCATATCCTCCTGCATTTCTTCTTTCGTACAGGACCTTCCTCGTGCCGCACTCCAATCATGGCGGTTCACACCGCAGATCAGGAGACGGTGTCCGTTCAGATAGATCACCTTATCACGCATCTCCAGCTTTCGGAATCCCAACGGGGTCACATCGATCTCCAGGAGTTCCCCGGATGCCGCATACAAAGCAAGCTTGAGCTGATACACGGCAGGTCTCTTATAGTCCCAGAACTCCACATGATCAAGCGCCGTGCGCTCTACACGACCGCTGGCCAGAGGAACCCGGCCGGACCATACACGTACTCCCTGCGGATCCATAAGTTCAAGTGCAATATGACCTTCTGCAGGATTCTCAATCTTCAGTTCCACAGCAAGATTACCGGACCGATCCTCCATATTGCAGGAAGGATACACCCGAATATCCTCCAGGTGACAGGGCGGATTCCCCAGCAGTTTAACATCACGGAATAAGCCAAAGAAACGGAAGAAGTCCTGATCCTCGATCCAGGCAGCAGTAGACATACGATAGACGGCCACTGCCAGCTGATTCTCCCCCTCCCGGATCACTTCGGTCAGATCGAATTCCGAGGGAGTAAAGCTATCCTCTGCATAACCCACAAAACTTCCGTTGACCCAGACATAGATCGCCTGTTCTGCCCCCTCAAAGCAGATGCGGATCTGTCCGTCCTTCATCCTCTCCGGAATGGTAAAATTGCGCACATAGAGTCCCACCGGATTATCCTGCGCCAGAGAAAAATCGCCTGCACACTCCTCCACAGACTGCATAGTCCCGGCAGGCCGTCTCAACTGCTTCGCTTCCCAGGGATAATCGGAGTTAATATAGTGATAAGGACGGTAACCTGCCATCTCAATGTGACCGGGCACCGGAATCTCCTCCCAATCAGCAACATTGATCTCTTCCTCGCCGAAGCCCTCCGGCACATCCATCGGTGTCGGACAGTACCGGAACTTCCAGTCTCCCGACAGAGAAATGCTCAGATCTGAAATTCCTCTCTCATAATCTTCCTCACATCGGAATCTCTTATGATCACTGTGAGCATCCATTCGGTTCACGCGGAACACCCGCGGATCATCCAGCCATCTTCTATCAGCCTTCATTCTTCTTCACCTCATAAAACATATCCCCCTTCCGCCTGCCTGATCCGTGGAAGCGGTCGGACCAACCGGCCAATCTGCCACAATACAGCTTCCGGAAGAGTTTATTGCGTAAAACATGCAACAGCATCTCCCTCTACTGTTGCATGTTCCGATACCTATCTGCAATTACTGTGTAATCTGACGAACCAGTGCCTGTGCACCGTAGATGCCGGCATCATTGCCAAGCTCTGCGCCGACAACATGAGTCCTCCTGCATGCATGGAAGGCATAGGCATGAAATCTCTCATCCAGCGCCTCCATCAGCCAGGAGCCGGCCTTGCTCACACCACCGCCGATCAGGAATGCCTCGGGATCGATCACGCAGCTGATGGCATTCATCGCACGGCCCATGGTCTCCACCATATCTTCGATGACCCGGTCGGCAAGTTCATCCCTTCCATGCAGATCCAGAACATCCTTCGCCGTGATATTCTCCTTCCCGCGAAGCGCCGAAGGAATCTCCGTGTCCTCCATCAGTTCCTTCGCACGGTTGCTGATTCCGGTCGCACTGCCGATCTGTTCCAGACATCCGATATTGCCGCAGGTACACTTCTTCTTCGCATACGGATAGATCTTGATATGTCCGATCTCCCCCGCAGCACCTGCGAAGCCATTGACGATCGTCCGATCGATGATAACACCGCCGCCGACACCGGTACCGAGAGTAATCATCACAAGACTCGTGTAGTCCTTGCCGCCGCCATACCATGCCTCGCCGAGCGCTGCCACATTGGCATCATTCCCCGCCTTCATCGGAAGCCCAAAGAAGAGTTCTGAGAATGCCTTCTCAACTTCGAATACCGGCCACCCCAGATTCACGCATCGATTCACCACGCCGTTCCCGGTCACGGGGCCGGGTATACCCATACCGACGCCCAGAATGTCTTCCGGACCAAGGTCTCTCGCCTTCATCTCTGCCTTCAATGCCTCTGCAATATCACTTAATATATAGGCGCCATGATTCTCCTTTCGGGTAGGAATCTCCCACTTGTGAACCAGATCAGCTTCAGAATCAAAGTAACCGATCTTCACTGTTGTTCCGCCTACATCAACGCCAAAACAGCCTTTCGCCATAACCTAAACCTCCAAGTGTACATATAACATGTCTCTATATTATACCACATTAATACAAAAAAGAATCCCGCAATGGGACTCTTTTTTGTATTAATGCGACTTGTTTTATCATTATTGCTTATTTAACGAAAGCGTGGTAGATCGCACTGGTTGCTCTCTGGAAGTCGCCGTTCTTCACTCCGATGATGATATTCTCTTCATCAGAGCCCTGATCGATCATGCATACGTTGATCTTCGCCTCATCCAGTGCAGCGAATACCTTACATGCGGTACCGCGCATACCCTTCATGTTGCGGCCCACAACAGCAACCAGGGCAAGATCGGTCGTCAAAGTTATGGTATCCGGCTGAGCCAGACGATCAATCGCAGACAGAACTGACTGCTCCTTCTTCTCAAACTCTGCCTGAGATACGAATACGCTCATCGTATCGATACCGGAAGGAACATGTTCGAAGGAAAGACCATTCTGTTCGAATGCTTCCAACACCTTTCGGCCGAATCCGATCTCTGCATTCATCATATCCTTCTCGATATTGACGGCAACGAATCCCTTCTTGCCTGCAATACCGGTAATCGTGTAAGGAGACTTCACACAGGTCGTCTTCACGATCATGGTTCCGGGATCTTCCGGTGCATTGGTATTGCGGATGTTGATCGGGATACCGGCCTTGCGAACGGGGAAGATTGCATCCTCATGCAGAACGGAGGCTCCCATGTAGGACAGCTCACGCAGTTCCTTGTAGGTGATTACAGGAATAACCGCAGGATCTTCCACAATACGGGGATCGGTCAGCAGGAAGCCGGATACATCGGTCCAGTTCTCATAGAGAGCAGCGCGGACAGCGCGGGCTACGATAGAACCTGTTACATCAGAACCGCCGCGGGAGAAGGTCTTCACCTTGCCATCGGGCATAGCACCGTAAAATCCGGGAATGACTGCCCTCTCTTCAGAAGCCAGACGCGCAGACATCTTAGCATTGGTCAGCTCTGCGTCGAACTCGCCATTCTCAGTGAAGCAGATCACCTCAGCTGCATCAACAAAGGTATATCCCAGATAGTTAGCCATAACGATACCGTTCAGATACTCACCGCGGGAAGCCGCATAGTCGCTGCCGGCCTTGGCCGCAAAGTTCTTCTCAATCTCTGCAAACTCGGCATCCAGAGACAGATCCAGCTCCAGGCCATGAATAATCTCCTCATATCTCTCCTTGATTGCCTCAAGTTCACCGGAGAATACTCTCTCAGCCTCTGCCGTTGCATAGCAATGATACAGCATATCCGTAACCTTAGTGTCCTTGCTGAATCTTCTACCGGGTGCGGAAGGAACCACATAACGACGGTTCACATCTGCGCGAATGATTGCGCCAACCTTCTTAAACTGCTCTGCACTTGCCAGAGAACTTCCACCAAACTTAACAACTTTTTTCATCTTCTATTGTCTCCTGAGAAAACATCTACTATGCCATATCGGCACATAATCATTATTACGATACATGGCAAAGTCACTTTTTGCAAGAACTTTTTGACTTCCTCAGCCAAAAATCCTGTTTTACAGTACCTGATTTCCTAATTCAATGGTAAAATAATACCCGGATACTTATCATAGCCGTATCTCGAAGTTTTGACTTCGCGGGGTCCTGTTCACTGATATGTTAATTCTCGGCTCTTTCCGACAATGTGGGAATATATTCCCATTTTTATCATCATATATGCAGCATTTTGATTATGTATTCCCATTTTTTGTGCATTTTCTTCTTATTCGTGGGGATATGACCATATAGACTCAAGTGAGGTATTCTATGAGAGCAATCGCAGCCATCTCCCGTAACCTTGGCATCGGCAGGGACAATGATCTTCTCTTTCACATCCCGGAAGATCTGGCCTTCTTCCGCGCACAAACCGCAGGACAGACCATCATCATCGGAAGAAAGAATCTGGAGTCATTCCCCGGCGGACGCCCTCTCCCGAACCGCAGGCACCTGGTCCTGACCACACAAAAAGCTTACTCTGCGGAGGGCATCGAATGCTTCCACTCGGTTCATGAGCTGCTGCTCACTCTCCGCAATCTCCCCGCAGATTGCCTGTGGGTATGCGGTGGAGGCATCGTCTATCGGGAACTTCTCCCCTACTGTGAAGAGGCGCTGGTCACGATCGTGGATGCTGCCCCCGAAGCCACGGTCTTCTTCCCGGACCTTGCCGCAGAAGAAGGGTGGGAATTGACCAAGGAAGGGGAATGGAAGGTGTGGGAAGGACTGCGCTACCGCTTCTGTACCTATACGAACCGACAGCCGCAGCCGCTTCCCGAAAGAGATTCCGAACGATAGGAAAGACAGCGGCAGAAAGGAGACCGATGAATGACTGTACAGAATGCCGAACGTATCATCTTCCATATTGATGTCAATTCAGCCTTCCTCAGCTGGAGCGCTCTGGAACGCCTGAAGGCAGGCGATGTATTGGACATCCGTACTGTACCATCCATCGTCGGCGGAGACCAAAGTTCAAGACACGGCATCGTTCTTGCCAAATCGATTCCTGCCAAGGCCTATGGTATTCACACGGCAGAACCGGTGGGATCTGCTCTGAAGAAGTGTCCGAGCCTGATCATCGTCCCTCCGGAGCATGGGAGATACCGGGAGTACAGTCAGCAGATGATGATGTTCCTTCACGGATACACTTCTGATATCGAGCAGGCATCCATCGATGAGTGCTATCTGGACTTCACCCCGATTGCCCACCGCTTTGCGTCCCCCATCGAAGCCGCCCACGAGATACGAGAGCGAATTCGGGATGGCCTGGGCTTCACCGTCAATGTCGGAATCTCCAATTGTAAGATCCTGGCTAAGATGGCCAGTGACTTCGAGAAGCCTGACAAGGTTCACACTCTCTGGCCGGAAGAGATTCCCGATAAGATGTGGCCGCTTCCGGTAGAAGATCTGCATATGGTTGGCCATGCGACTGCGGCAAGACTGCATTCGCTCGGCATCCACACGATTGGTCAACTGGCACACACTGACCCGGCCTTCCTGACAACTCACTTTCACAGTCATGGACAGCGGATGTGGGACTTCGCGCACGGCATTGATGACAGGATCGTAGATCCTATCGAGCGGGAGGCCTCCAGTGTCGGCAATTCCATTACCCTGTCCGCAGATTGCACCAGCCCGGAGGAAGCCCAGCAGATTCTCCTCGGGCTCTGTGATAAAGTTGCCGGACGACTCAGAAAGTACGGACAGCAGGCCCAGACCGTGCAGGTAGATATCAAGTACAGCGACTTCCGCCGCGCAAGCCACCAGGCTCCCCTGCTTTCTCCGACAGATACTTCGGCCATCCTTTATGAGGAAGCAGCCCGCCTTTTCCGGGAATGCTGGACAGGAAGACCCATCCGTCTCCTTGGTATCAGCACTTCTAACCTGGTCAATCCCGGCGACCCGGTGCAGATGTCTCTATTCGATCTGGAAGGAAGCCTCACGGGCACCCCCTTTGACACCCGGCGGATCCCGGCCTCCCCCGCGATCACGCCAGATCTATCTTCATCTTCTTCGAAGATCACACAGAAGAATTTCTCTTCCGGAATCAACTCTTCCCTGGGAAGCTCCCGGGATCCGGTCAAGCTGAGAAAGCTTGAGCAGGCACTGGATCAGATTCGTTCACGCTACGGAGATCGTTCGATTCAAAGAGGCAGCCGTATCCTACAGGATCAGAAACCTGAAGGGCAGTAAGGCACGAGGAACGCTTGAAGACCTTATCGCGATCGAGGAGGAAGGGATTCTCCCCTCCAACTCGGCCCCCAGGCGGACATTCCGCATCTTGTGCTCCATGTCCTTACGCCAGGCAGATGTCAGACGAGCGAGCTCGTCTGACAAAAGCCGGGCTTGTGGACC
>R17__coassemble_287_pt1 | contig 29959 bp, 25 predicted proteins | sample R17__metabat2_low_PE_029 | metagenome-assembled genome bin R17
CTGCAGATGGCTATGGGAAGGGATCCCGGATATCATCATATGAAACAGCATACTATATAATTATAACATGCAGGGAAGTAGTTGCACAATATGGAATCTCTGTATTTGGAAGAGGGAAGACAGAGCATTTGCAGGATGAGAACTTGTCAAGTTTTTTGGCGGATTATATAATAATAGGAGTGTCTGCGGGTGCGATGGAACATTCGCGCCTAATTTACGCCCGGAGGGGATGATAGTATGAATCTGAGTAACCTGCTTACGATGCAGTGTATGCTGATTGCCTTGATGTTTCTTGGCTACTTTCTGATGAAGATTGGGATGATCGATGCGGGAGGTAAGAAGCTTCTGATGGATCTGGTCATCTATGTGACGCTGCCCTGCAGTATCGTGAAGTCCTTTATTATCGAGTTTAACGGTGAAATCTTTAAGAACTGCATCCAGATCTTCATTGTATCGATCGTCTTCTGTGTGCTGGCCTGGATCCTCGGCAAGTTCATCTTCCCGGGATATGAGGAGAAGCGCAAGAAGGTCCTGCAGTATGGTACGATCTGCTCGAACGCGGGAATCCTTGGGAATCCGGTGGCGGAGGGTGCTTTCGGCAGCATGGGGCTTCTCTATGCTTCCATCTACCTGATCCCTCTGCGTACCTTCATGTGGTCGGTCGGCATCACTTACTTCACGGAAGCACCCAGCAAGAAGGCTCTGGTCAAGAAGGTGGTGACGCACCCCTGTATCATCGCCGTGGGGATCGGTCTGGTGCTGATGCTGATGCAGTGGTCCCTGCCGGGATTCCTGGGGACGACAGTGGCATCTCTTGCGAGCGCGAATACCTCCTTATCTATGATGCTGATTGGAACGATTCTCTGCAGCGTACCATGGAGAGAGATGGTGGATAAGGATAGTCTCTACTACTGTTTCATCCGCCTGGTGGTAGATCCTGCGATCATCTATGTGGTGTGCCGGATCTTCCATGTGGAGACTCTGGTTATGGGCGTATCGGTACTGCTTGCGGCGATGCCGGCGGCCAGTGTCACAGCAGTCATGGCAGCCAAGTATGACAAGGATGCTAACTTTGCGGCGAGGATCGTAGCGCTGTCTACGATTCTGTCGATGGTGACGGCACCGCTGTGGTGTCTGCTTTTTGTGGGGTAGGAGAAGGAGATCAATTCACGGGTACACCGGTCCTGTAAAGATTATTCATTACTAAATTGATACTGGCAGATTACAGTAAACCTTAAATAAATAAGAATGCATAGTTAACATCTTATTTATTTAGGGTTTATTTTTTCTGTCAGAAAGTTGTATGAATGGAGGATAAAATAATAAATTTGCTTGACAATCGATATATATATATAATTTAACTGGAATCGATTCTGAAACTAAAAAGAGATGATATTGAATGAATATCGTCAGTAATACATAGGACAAGGAGAGGAATATGAAGAAAAGATTCTTATGTTTTTTAGTGATGTTGGTAATGACTTTAGAGATGATAGTTGGAGCGACTCCGGCTCTGGCGGCATCTAATGATGAAGCGCAACTTGGTGTAAAGCATTCAATAACGACAAAAATCAGTAATTCTGCAATGTCGCTACCATCGACAACTGTAAGCGTTATTGATTCTACAGTAGCTCTATTGGTAGCAAAGAAGGTAAAGAATAAAGTTACAGATAATTATGGTAGTTTTACAACGTTCATGACGGTTGCTACGTTTTTGACTTCGGTTCAGGACCTGGTTATAAATAAATTAACCGGATCCAATGGAATCAAAGTTACAACGAAGCTAATATATGCCAAAAAAGAAAATATAAAAGAAGGATATACGTGGTATGGATGGAAACCATATAGTTGGTCTTTTGGAACGTATTAAAAATCGAAATCATAAATATATTTGGATTTTGTTTTTGGGATTAACGATTATTATCAGTTTGATTGATTTGTGTATGTATAGCGAGAAAATGGGTGATTTCAATATAGTACTTATTATATTGAGAATAGTAATGTGTATTCTGTGCATAGGCGTTATATGTAAAAATAAAACAAATCATAATGATTTTGAAAACTGAATGATACAGGGAAAGCAGTAGCGGAATCAATGACGAAGGATTCGTTACTGCTTTCTTGGTATTTTTGTGCGATAAACAAATTTAGTAAAGTGCTATTTGTATTCTGGACATGCATTGAGATTTTTATTATTCTATTCATAAGTGGATTATTAAACTATGTAAATCGCTAATCTATTATTAAAATGGTATGGTGAATCGGTAATGAAAGAAAGCACCCTTAAAATTACAACTGGAGCAATGTATATTGCAATATTTGCTGTGATATTATTGTTGAATCGTCAAACAGGAAGTTTTTTTGAAGAAATGATTTTCTATATTCTTCCTATTCCAATGGTTGCCTATTCTGTAAAGTATGGCTGGAAGGCAAGCCTTCCGGTCTTGTTTGCTATGGGACTAATTGCGGTATTATTTGGAACAGTTACCACAATATTTTATGCAATAACAGAGGCGTTTATTGGGATGGTTCTTGGCAGTTGTGTACGCAAGAGAACAGATATGACCAAGGTAATGTTTATAGTTATGTTCCTGTCAGTAATTGCGATTGTATTCAATGTAATTATACTGGGAGCGTTGTTTGGCTATAACTTGTCAGAGCAAATTCCTATGATGCAAAAAACAATATTGACGCTGGTTGATAAAGCGCAGCAATATGGTATGATAACGCAGATTGTAGAAGAAAAAATCAAGCAGATATTGACATTGGATTATCTTATGCGTATGGCAATCATATGTGTTGTAGCACTTGGGGCGCTGCAAGGTTTTTTGATTTTTCAGATTAGTTTGCTGACCTTACGACGTTTGAAATTTCCGATTCAACAGCCGAAGCCGGTCTTTGAATATTATCCACCTAGATGGTTGAGTTATATGGCTGCAGTGGCATTTGTACTTTATTATTTGGGAGTTGGGGAAGAAAGCCAAATTGCTGCAATTGTTCAAACAATAGGAATGTGTGGCTATATCTATATGGTCATTTTCGGTTTTATTGGTGTTGTTTTGTATGTGAAAGTCATAATAAAGAATTCTTCTTTTCTGGCTTCCATCATTGCCTTATTATGTCTTTTTTTGTTGCCTATGTTGGAATTGATTGTCGGCATCATATACACATGCAGTGGGTTTCATGAAGTCTTGATGGGAACTCCAGGTGTAAAGAAACAAGAGAATCGAGAGAAAAAAGGTGCTCTGGCTGCATCAAAGAAGAAAAATATTGCCAGGTTAGCGCATATTGATACAATAAAAGTGGAAGATAAGGAAAGTGATTGATAAGTAAATCCTGCGGACAGGGGGGAGGCTGAAAGGGAAAATGTTATCTCCGCCTCTCTTTCACCACTGTACCATGCTGAAAAGTGCTTGAATTTTCGTCATGGATGCGATAATATAAGCTATATTTAATTTAAAAGAATTCCAAACCGTTGATGAAGAGAAGTAGTCATCGATTTGTTCTGTACAGAGAGTTCCGGGTGGTGGGATCGGAGCGTGAATGACGATGGTGAATGGACTTCGGAGGGCAAACAGAAAGGCAGAGGCCGAGTATGGGAGACGGGAGTGATGCCCCGTAGAATGAGCATCGGCACATGACATGTGTGCATGAGAGGGCGCAGAGCGCCAAGCCGGGTGGTACCGCAGGTTTATGAATGAATTCCTGTCCCAGCATAAAGCGAGAGCTTTATGCTGGGACTTTCGTTTCTGTGAATAAGAGAGGAGATATATCATGCAGAAGAAGAGTCAATTCAAGAATGGATATACCTTCAACCGTGTCATCAACGGTTGTTGGCAGTTGTCGGCAGAGCACTGTCTGCAGGGACAGCTCGACTACAAGGATGCGCTGCGCGCCTTCCATATGCTGGTAGAGCAGGGGTTCACTACCTTTGATTGTGCGGACATCTATACCGGAGCAGAGGAACTGCTGGGTCAGTTCGTGGATGAACTGAAGGCCGAGGGTGGCTACAGTGAGGATAAGATTCAGATCCACACCAAGTTTGTTCCGGACCAGGATGTGCTTCCCGTCATCAATATGGAGTACACGGAGGGTATCGTGGATCGTTCTCTGAAGAGAATGCATCGCGAAGCGCTGGACCTGGTGCAGTTTCACTGGTGGGACTTCAGCATCCCCGGTATGATGGAGACGGCCTTCGACCTGGTAAGACTGCAGGAGAAGGGCAAGATCCGCAACATCGGTATGTGCAATATGGATACCGAACGCCTGAAGATGATGGTGGAGGCCGGCATTCCGGTCGTGTCCAATCAGGCACAGTACTCCATGTTCGATCGCCGTCCCGAGCGCTCGCTGCTTGCATACAGTGAGGCTCATGGCATCCAGACCTTCTGCTTCGGTACCCTGGCCGGCGGCTTCCTGGATGAGAGATATATGGGCAAGGCGTATGAAGCTCCGGAGACCCGCTCTCAGGTCAAGTACATGCAGATCATCGAGGATTCTCTGGGATGGGAAGGTATGCAGGAGCTTCTTCCCGTGCTGAAGGAGATCGCCGATGCGCATGAGGTGACAATTGCCAATGTGGCAGTTCAGTACATTCTGCGTCAGCCCAGTGTCGGTGCTGTCATGGTGGGAACCCGCAACTCGAAGCATGTGGACTCCAACCGCAGAACGCTGGAGTTCGACCTGACGGAGCAGGAGATGGAGACCATCCGGAACTTCATCAACCGTTATCCGACGCCCGAGGGAGATTGCTATGATCTGGAGAGGAATTCTCCCAGATATAAGGGCATCATCCTGACGGACCGCAACAATGTAGATCATTGATCATCTGTGAACTGTAAATGCTCCCACCGTGAAGTGTGGCTTCGAGGGGATACCATATGTGGGGGAGTGATTCAATAAGAAAGAGGAATTATCATGAATGAAAGTAAGAAACTGACCTTCCGTGGCGGCATCGGTATGTCCCTGGTCCCTGTAGTTATCTACGTGATCTTCTGTATCGTACTGTTTATCGACTTCAAAGCCTTCAATATGGAAGCTCTGGCTGTGGGCGGCTTCCTGGCTCTGCTGATCGGCGGACTCTTCTGTACGAGCTACAGTGAATTCTGGGAGAGTGCCGTGAAGGGCATCTCTTCCATCACATCTGTATCGGTCATCGTCATCCTGCTGTTGGTAGGTATGTTCAGTGCCCTGATTAAGACCTGTGGTCTGTCCGGCGGTTTCGTATTGATCGCCAACACAGTGGGTATGAAGGGCGGCGTCTTCGTCGCATTCACCTTTATCGCTACCTGTATCGTATCCACGGCAACCGGTTCTTCGATTGGAACCATGTTTATCGCTTTCCCGATCTTCTATCCCGCAGGCATGCTGCTGGGTGCCAATGAGATGTTCATGGCAGGATGTATCGTATCCGGTGCCATCTTCGGTGATAATCTGGCACCGATCTCCGATACTACGATTGCTTCCTCCTCTACCCAGCAGTTCAAGGACGGACGTCCCGCTGATATCGGTGGTGTAGTATCCAGCCGTCTGAAGTACTCCGCAGTGGCCGGTCTGGTGACCATCGTGATCTTCGCTATCTTCGGCGGTATGGGCGGCACCTATCAGGGTGGAAGCATTGAAGCTGCAGCGAATCCCATGTCTCTGATCATGCTGATTCCTGTTGTGCTGATGCTCTATACTTCTACGAAGACCCGCAATATCTATCAGGGTATCCTGGTAGGTCTCTTCCTGGGAACGATCGTAGGTTTGCTTGCAGGTCTCTTCACCTTCAGCGATGTATTCGCCAATGATGCCGCCAACAATGCAGCGATCGGCTTCCTGATCGATGGTGTCAACAATATTCTGCCGACCTGTGCGCTGGTTATCTCCATCTTTGGTATCATGGGTGTTCTGACGGATGCCGGTATGCTTGACTTGATTGCAGATAAGATCCTGAATAGTAAGATGGCACAGACCGATGCCGGTGCAGAGCTTGCCTGCATGATCGGTATCTCTATCACTACAATCTTGCTTGGTGGTGTTACCTCTGCTTCCATTCTGACCTTCGGCCCGATTCTGAATAAGATTGGTTCTGCGAAGAATATCCACCCTTATCGCCGCGCGAATCTGCTCGACGGCACCGCGAACAGCCTGCCATCCATCATTCCCTTCCTGAGTGTATTCGTGTTCATCGGTGCTGCACTGACCGGACTGTCCCCTGTAGTTGTTGCCGCAGGAACGATCTATGGTTTCGCTCTGTTTATCGTGTTCCTGGCAGCGGTTCTGACCGGATGGGGAAGAAAGAAGGAAGACTAAGGCATGGATGATACATTTACCTTGTATGACCTGAAGGTCGAAGTTGTTGAGGGCGATAAGCCTATGGTCTGCAGCCATAAGGTAGGAGACTACTTCCTGGTGCAGGGAGAAAATCTGGTCTTCCCGGAGAATACCTCCTTCTCCATGTACTCTCTGAGTGCGCTGCTTCCTATCCTTCCGGCGAAGGAGAGAGAACTGCATCCCAATGACTGGATGCTGTCGGATTCCCTGATTGCCTGCCCGGACCCCAATTGCGGCGCCAGGTTCAGGATTACGAGAGTAGGGAAGCGGATCCAGTCTCATGCCGAGTGCACGGTAGTGCCGCTGATGAAGCCATAACTCCATAGAAAGAAACGCAAAAGATCCCGGAGAATTCGGATTCTCCGGGATCTTTGCCGTATACTTGACCTTAAGCAGAGGAAATGGCGGGCCGATCCAGCCGCCATTCCTGTCGTTATCGATCGGATGATCATCCTTCAATCGAGATATACTTCCTCTGCTCTACTTCAGGTGCTGCTTCCTTCTTGGGGATGCGCATCTGAAGGACACCGTCGGTGAACTTGCCTTTGATGTCTTCCTGTGTGATGTTATCACCTACATAGAACTGGCGCTGGCAGCTTCCGGAGTATCTTTCTCTGCGGAGGAATCTGCCGTTCTCGTCCTTCGTCTCGTTCTCATCCTTGTGAGAAGCCTGGATGGTCAGATAGCCATCCTTCAGGTCTGCATGGATATCTTCACGGGCATAGCCGGGAAGTTCGATGTCGATGTCATAGTGGTCGTCGTTCTCACGAACGTCGGTGCGCATCATGCCGGTGGTACTGTGATTCGTGGAAGCGGCAGGCCAGAAGGAGTCATTAAAGAACTCGTCGAAGAGGTCATCTGCGAATGCGGTACTGAAGATACTGGGTCTCAACATAATATCTACCTTCTTTCCTGATTCCGGTCTTGACCGGATGTTATATATGAAGAACCTGAATGGTTCTGTGATCAGCGATCTAAGCAATGGGCGGATGCCCTGACCCGATTCCGGGTCGATTCAGCAGCTTTCTGTGCGGTATGGCTGCTGCGATTATGCGATTGTGATGTGGCGTCTCTCTTCTGCCTTATGGTAAGCGGCCTTGGGAAGCGTCAGAATCAGGATGCCGTTCACATAGGAAGCCTTGATATCTTCGGTGTGAATATCACCTACATAGAACTGACGGCGGCAGGTGCCTGCGTAGCGCTCTCTTGCGAGGTACTTGATGTTATTCTCAGATGCTTCGGGAACTGCCGTGTAGTCAGCGGATACATTCAGGTATCCTTTCTCCACATAAGCTCGAATCTTATCTTTGTCGCAGCCGGGAAGTTCGATCTCCAGGCGGTAATCTTCAGCGGTCTCGATAATGTCGCATCTCATCAGGTTGGTTCTTCTGTCCATCATATGTAATACCTTCTTTCTGAATGAACTTCATGGCGGATATCGCTGTGAAGTAGGTTTTGTTCTTTTCTTATCGTGACTTTGTTATAACACCAACTGTTAGCACTGTCAAGAGGTGAGTGCTAAAATAAATTGTAAATAATTTATAAAGTCAGATAATAAACTCTTAATAATTGAATATGTGCCGGAATACACAAACAGATGAAGATGATATTATTAAGAATAAAGACGAATTATCAATCTAATAAAGAAGGAGCTTAACAGAAAGCCATTGACGGATGGGGATCCTATGATATAATTGACGTTCAGAAAGCAGTTGGAGCAAGGACATGTGAGAATCGGGAAGCCGGAACCATTGCCTGGAGAACGATCCGGATTCTGGAGCCGCAGGATTAATGAGAAAGATCGATTGGTTTATCGTATTGTTAATGATGAGATACAGATTAGGTTATGCAGGTATCGTTATTCAAAGTGATAGGCAGGAGGAGATATTATGATTATACTTGAGATGGTCCTTGGTTACTTTGGCATCGCCATCGCCGTGATGCTGTGGCTGATTACGGCGCTGGCCAGCTGGAGGGTGTTCGTCAAGGCAGGGGTTCCCGGCTGGAAGTCCCTGATCCCGATCTATCGCGAGTATCAGCTCTTCCGGATTGCCTGGGATTCGAAGCAGTTCCTGATCTATGCAGGTATCGTGATCATCTCCGGTGTGATGGAGGTTCTGGCAGGGGATACGAACCAGTTCTCTGTTTGGGGGATGGCCGGTGCTGTGATCGATCTGGGTGTGATCTACTACGAAGTGATGCTCAAGATGTATCTGGCGAGATCCTTCGGAAGAAGCCGTGCCTTCGGCCTCTTCCTCTACTTCCTGGAGTTTCTGGGTATGACATCCCTCGGTTTTGGTCCCTATGAATATGAAGGACCTGCAGGGGCAAAGGATAAGGTATAGAGGAGAGAAGATGGGAAGATCGTTAACCAGGAAGATTCTGGAATCACACTTTGTTAAGGGAAGTCTGATTCCGGGAGAAGAAGTGTTTATCAAGGTGGATCAGACGCTGACCCACGATATCAATGCGGTGATGACCTATCTGGCCTTCGAGGCAATCGGTCTTGACCGGATCCGCACGGAGTGTTCTGTATCCTATCTGGATCACAATCTGCTCTATGTCAACAATATGACGCCGGACGACCATATCTATCTGCAGTCGGTGGCGAAGAAGTATGGAGTCCATGTATCCCGCCCGGGCAATGGCATCTGTCATACGGTTCATGTGGCCCGTTTCGGTGTGCCCGGCAAGATCTCCATGGGTGGAGACAGTCATACCCCTCACGGGGGTTCCATCGGCATGCTCTGTATCGGCGTCGGTGGTATGGACGTAGCAACGGCTATGACAGGTGTTCCGATGCGTCTGAAGATGCCGAAGATCGTTAAAGTGAATCTGGTCGGTGAACTGCGTCCGGGTGTGAATGCGAAGGAGATCATCCTGGAGATGCTGCGCCGTGAATCTGTAAAGGGTGGTCTGGGGAAGGTATATGAATATGTAGGCCCCGGCGCTGCAGCTCTGGAGGTCCCTGCCCGCGCGACCATTGCCAATATGGGTGCTGAGATGGGTGCAACGACCTCTATCTTCCCGGCGGATGCACAGGTGAAGAAGTTCCTGGAGGCCCAGGGAAGAGGAGATGCTTATGTGGAACTGCTTCCCGATGAGGACGCTGAGTATGATGAGGAGATGGAAGTGAATCTGAGTGAGCTGGTTCCTCTGATGGCTTGTCCTCATCTGCCGGACCATGTGAAGCCTCTGGCAGAGGTTCCGAAGAAGAAGGTTCAGCAGGTATTCATCGGTTCCTGTACCAACACCAGCTATGCCGATGTAGCGAAGGCAGCACTGGTGTTCCGCGGGCATCATGTCAGTGATGACGTGAGCTGTACTTGTGGTATCGCTTCCCGCCAGACCTATAAGGAACTGATGAGAGATGGCTATCTGGATATGCTTCTCGATGCCGGCGTTCGTCTGCTGGAGATCTCCTGTGGACCTTGCTGCGCTATCGGTCAGACGCCGCCTACCAATGGTGTTGCAGTTCGTACCTCTAACCGTAACTTCAAGGGACGTGCCGGCAACCCCACGGCAGAAATCTATCTGGTATCTCCGGAGAGTGCTGCGGCAACGGCCATCAAGGGTACCTTTGCCGCTGCGGAAGAGATTCTCGGAGAAGATATCGCCAAGCTTGCGGAGATTCATGAGCCGGAACAGTACATCGTAGATGATTCTATGATCATTCAGCCTCTGAGTCCTGAGGAGTCCGCAGAGGTTGAGATTGTGCGTGGTCCCAATATCAAGTTTCTGCCGGTTCCCGAAGTTCCGGAGCAGTACCTGAAGACCAGAGTCAGCCTGAAGACCAGAGATAATGTATCTACAGATGATATTACTCCAGCCTCCGCGGAGTTCTCCTCTATGCGGTCCAACATTCCGCTGATGAGCCGGTACTGTTATACCAGGTATGATCCTGCCTTTGCCGCTCGCGCTAAGGAGATGGGAACATCGATCATCGTCGGTGGAGAAAACTACGGACAGGGTTCGTCACGGGAACATGCAGCGATCAATCCCATGTATCTTGGTGTAAAGTGCGTCATTGCGAAGAGTATCGCACGGATTCATAAGGGGAATCTGGTCAATCACGGTGTGATTCCCATGCTCTTCGAAGACCCGGCAGTATATGATCGGATCGACCAGATGGATGAACTGGAGATTCAGAATCTGCCGGATCAGATTCCTGCCCGCCGTATTCTGGTAAAGGATGTGACGAAGGGCTTCGAGTTCACGGTAACGCTGGATCTGACGGACAATGAGATCGAGGTCGTTCTTGCCGGCGGACAGCTCAGATATCTGAAGAAGCAGCTGGCTGAGATGGAAGGATAGGAATGCCGGATGTCTGCAGACCGTAACCGGAATTCAGGGAAATGCTCAGAATAGTTGACATTTTTCTTCATAATCACTATAATAATACCCAAATGTGGTTCCTGATTTCTCGGGAACACAGCACAATCCGACGCAGATGGAGACAGTACATATCCGGAAAGCTCACAGCGAGCGGGCGATGATGAGAGGCCGGCAGCAGCAGCGGAATATGGAAATCACTCCGGAGTTTCTGACCGAAGGAAGGCAAAGGGAAGTATGGGCATTTGCCCATCCATGTGATATGTCTTCAGTAGGCTCAGACGGACCTTCCGTTATCAAGGGCGCATATGTTGGTATGCAGCAAACACGGTGGTATAGCGAAAGTCGTTGCGGCTCTCGTCCTGTTTGGGACGGGAGCCTTTTCTTCTGCTATCACTGCTTCTTCAGTCGGAAAACCTATCATTATCATATCTGTCCGTGACGAGAAAGCGGGCAGAAGAAACAGGAGGACTGTATGATGTACAAGAAAGTCGCTACAGACATGAACTTCGTCGAGCGCGAGAAGGCTGTTGAGGACTTCTGGGCGGAGAACCATATCTTCGAGAAGAGTATGGATACCCGTAAGGAAGGCCCCGAGTATATGTTCTATGATGGACCGCCTACCGCCAATGGTAAGCCCCATATCGGACATGTTCTGACCCGTGTAATCAAGGATATGATCCCTCGTTACCGTACCATGAAGGGCTACAATGTACCCCGTAAGGCCGGCTGGGATACCCACGGACTTCCCGTTGAGCTGGAAGTAGAGAAGGAGCTGGGTCTGGATGGCAAGGAGCAGATCGAGCAGTATGGTCTGGAACCCTTCATTCAGAGATGTAAAGAGAGCGTATGGCGCTATAAGGGAATGTGGGAGGAATTCTCCGGCAAGGTTGGCTTCTGGGCTGACATGGATGATCCCTATGTAACTTATCATGATACCTTTATCGAGTCCGAGTGGTGGGCACTGAAGACCATCTGGGATAAGAAGCTGCTCTACAAGGGCTTCAAGATCGTTCCCTACTGCCCTCGCTGCGGAACCCCTCTGTCCTCTCACGAGGTGGCTCAGGGATATAAGCTCGTGAAGGAGCGCTCTGCGGTTGTCCGCTTCAAGGCTGTGGGCGAAGACGCTTACTTCCTGGCATGGACCACCACCCCCTGGACTCTGTGCTCCAATATCGCACTTTGCGTGAACCCCAAGGATACCTATGTGAAGGTTAAGGCGAACGATGGCTACACCTACTACCTGGCAGAGGCTCTGTGTGACAGCATCCTGGGTGAGATCGGTTATGAGGTTCTGGAGACCATGGTTGGTACTGACCTGGAGTACAAGGAGTATGAGCCTCTGTATGCTTGCGCCGGTGAGCGTGTAGCTCAGCTGAATGGCAAGGCCTTCTTCGTGATGTGCGATGACTATGTAACCATGTCCGATGGTACCGGTATCGTTCATATCGCTCCCGCCTTCGGTGAGGACGATGCTCGTGTAGGCCGCAAGTATAACCTGCCTCTGGTTCGCTTCGTTGACGAGAAGGGCTTCATGAGCCCTGAGACTCCCTTCGCAGGCATGAGAGCGAAGCCCTCTGCCAAGGAACTGGAGAAGGGTGCGATCAGCGCAGATCCCGAGGTTCTGAAGGAACTGGATGCCAGAGGCGTTCTGTTCTCTGCTCCTAAGTTTGAGCATGACTATCCTTACTGCTGGAGATGTGATACTCCTCTGATCTACTATGCAAGAGAGTCCTGGTTCATCAAGATGACCGAGGTTCGCGATGACCTGATTGCCAATAACAACACCATCAACTGGATTCCCGAGACCATCGGTACCGGCCGCTTCGGTGACTGGCTGAAGAATGTTCAGGACTGGGGTATCAGCCGTAACCGTTACTGGGGTACTCCTCTGAACGTATGGGAGTGTGAGTGCGGATGCCAGCATGCGATCGGCAGCAAGGAAGAGCTGAAGAAGATGTCTCCCAACTGCCCGGAGGAGATCGAGCTGCATCGTCCATTCATCGATGCTGTAACCATCACCTGCCCTCAGTGCGGTAAGCAGATGAAGCGTGTGCCTGAGGTTATCGACTGCTGGTTCGACTCCGGTGCTATGCCCTTCGCTCAGTATCACTATCCATTCGAGAATAAGGAAGTGTTCGAGAAGAACTTCCCTGCAGACTTCATCTCCGAGGCTGTTGACCAGACTCGTGGATGGTTCTACTCTCTGCTTGCCATCTCCACTCTGATCTTCAACAAGGCTCCTTACAAGAACGTTATCGTTCTGGGCCATGTACAGGATGAGAATGGTCAGAAGATGTCCAAGTCCAAGGGCAATGCCGTAGATCCTATGGATGCTCTGAACCAGTACGGTGCAGATGCGATCCGCTGGTACTTCTACACGAACTCTGCTCCCTGGCTGCCGAACCGCTTCCATGGCAAGGCTGTTATCGAGGGTCAGAGAAAGTTCATGGGTACCCTGCAGAACACGTATGCATTCTATGTTCTGTATGCAGAGATCGATCAGTTCAATCCCAACAACTATACGCTGGACTATGAGAAGCTTCCTGTTATGGATAAGTGGCTGCTGTCCAAGCTGAATACCCTGATCAAGAATGTTGATAAGTCTCTGGAGAACTATATGATCCCCGAGGCAGGCCGCTACCTGCAGAACTTCGTTGATGATATGTCCAACTGGTATGTTCGCCGCTGCCGTGCAAGATTCTGGGCTAAGGGTATGGAGCAGGATAAGATCAACGCTTACATGACTCTGTACACCACTCTGGTGACCGTATCCAAGCTGGCTGCTCCTATGATTCCTTTCCTGACGGAGGATATCTATCAGAATATCGTTCGCGGTCTGGATGAGAATGCAGCAGAGTCCATTCATCTGACGGATTATCCTGTAGCGAACGAGGCATGGATCGATGCTGAGCTGGAAGAGAAGATGGATGCTGTTCTGAAGATCGTAGAGCAGGGACGTGCTGCACGTAATGCTTCCAAGATCAAGAATCGTCAGCCCATCGGCAAGATGTTCGTGAAGGCTCCCGCTGAGCTGGATGCATTCTACACGGAGATTATCGCAGACGAGCTGAATGTAAAGAGCGTAGAGATGACTGACGATGTAGATAACTTCACTTCCTACAGCTTCAAGCCTCAGATGAGAACCCTGGGACCGAAGTACGGTAAGAAGCTGGGTGAGATCCGCAATCTGCTGGCGAATATCGATGGCAGCGCTGCTATGAAGGAACTGAAGGAGAATGGCGAACTGGTTCTGACCTTCGCTGACGGCTCCAAGGCTCATCTGGCAGAGGAGGACCTGCTGATCTCTACCGAGCAGACCGCAGGCTATGTATCTGAGATCAATGGCGACTGGACCGTAGTTCTGGACACCAATCTGACCGAGGAACTGCTGGAGGAAGGATTCCTGCGTGAGCTGACTTCCAAGATTCAGACGATGCGTAAGGAAGCCGGATTCGAGGTTATGGATCACATTATGGTATCCGTAGCAGGCAATGACAAGGTAGCCGAGATGCTCGAGGCTCATCAGGAGCTGCTGACCGCTGTTATGGCTGATGGCATGACTGCAGGCGAAGCAGAAGGCTATGTGAAGGAATGGAAGATCAATGGTGAGACCGTTACCCTCGGCGTGAAGAAGGTAGACTGAGTCCTGGTCTGATATATATGAATGAAGGTCCGGCAGAGCGATGCTCTGCCGGACTTTTTTATACTACAAGGGTGACAGGACCGACCTTGCGCCATAGTGGACATGAGGAAAACTATGTCGGGAGAGCAGCAAGTCTGTCTTGCTCCATAGTGGATGGGGAGAAAACTCAGCCGGATAAAGGAAAGGGACCGTGAGAAATGAATCTTCATTTCTCACGGTCCCTTAATGAAACCTAAGATAATCAGCACTTCACGCGATTACTTGAACAGTGCATTGGCCTGTTCGATATAATCCATGGAAGTATCGAGACAGTAGTTCGCCAGGGTAGAGTTGTGTGCGCCTTCGGAGTTCTCAACATAATCGAAGTCCCAGTACCACTGAGCACTGCGGTAGAGATCACGAAGCTCATTCAGCTCATCCTCGGTGTACATGTTGGATGCAACAGCCTCAGTCAGCTTGTCGTTCAGATCAGACAGAGCCATGCCGACTTCCTCTTCACGAGCAGTGGTAGCTTCCTGAATCTCTGCAACCTTGGCTGCCATATCGGTATTGCCGTGGCAGGATGCACACTTGTTCAGAATCTCTTCGCTCTCCAGAGGGCTAACCAGTTCGTGACTGGTGTAAGCAACGCCGTCCTCAGATACGGTCTTCGCCATATGGCAGTCTGCACAGGTCAGACCCAGAGCAGCATGCTTGTTGCCTTCGCCAAGAGTGGTCTCCATCTCCGGATGCTGAGCCTTCAGCAGACCGGTTCCGGTGCTCTCCTGTACCCAGTCAGAGAAACCAATCTCGTTGTAGTATTCCAGAATCGCGTCGGGACTCATGCCTTCTACCGTATCGTAAGGCGTGTCAGCCTGCTTCGTGTCGGAGTGGAAGTAGTACTCGATATGACACTGTCCACAGACAAGGGTCTTGGCATCGATACCGTCATCGGTCAGCTTTTCTACAGTGTAATCATGAGTAGCGGTCAGACCAGCGTCGGTACCATTGCCCAGATTGTTCTCGTGGCAGTTATAGCAGCCGACATTCTCAGATACCATACTGTAGGCCTCATCGAATTCCATGCTGTAGGCCTGCACACCCAGCGTATTCACCAGTGCGGTGAAGTCAGCAGTCTTACAGGTCAGGCAGTTGGCAAGAGCATGAGGTCTCTCGGTATTGGCAACGTCTTCCAGCGTGTAGTTATGGGCAATCGCACTGGTGTAGTCCTTCGCGAATCCGTATCCTTCATACACATTGGTAATGTAAGGATCCTCTTCGATGTAGCTTACACGATAGGTGTTGTTGCCGTTGGCAACATAGGAATTGTACTCTTCGGGGAAGAGTTCCTTCCACTGTTCTGCGGTTACTACGTTGTTTGCATTCGCAGCCTCGGGGGTCTCAGTCTCATTATATACGACCTGTACGGTACCGCTCTCATCCTTGATGATGATATTGTACTTGGGGCCGCTCATAGCAAGAGCTACAAGACCTGCGGAGATTACTACGGATACGACAGCCTTCGTCAGAAATGTCTTATCAGCCATGATATATTCCTCCTTTCTTGAATATTCACGCGCATGAGTATGTGATTCATGCGAAACGTACTTGGATAAATAGGATAAACCGAAGATTCTCAGGATGTCAATGGTTTATCGTTGGATAAAACAGCTGTATACGCAGATTCGCATATACAGCTGTAGGTCTTAACAATAGGAACGAATCAGGATTACAGCTGAGTGATGATCTTGGAAGGACACTTCTCTGCGCACTTACCGCATCCGATACACTTCTCATAGTCGATGTGAGCCAGGTTGCCTTCCATCTGGATGGCTTCGGATTCACACTGCTTGGTGCAGAGCTTACAGCCGATACATCCGGCGGTGCAGACCTTCTTAACATCGGGGCCGCGGTCCTTGTTCACGCAGCGAACAGCGATATTCTTGTTCTCGGGGATCAGCTCGATCAGGTTCTTGGGACAAGCCTTCGCGCACATGCCGCAGCCGACACACTTGCTTCTGTCGACCTTGGCAACGCCATTCTCAACGCGGATCGCACCGTACTTACAAGCCTTGGCGCAGGAACCGTAACCGATACAGCCGTAGTCACACTCCCAGATGGAGATACCTGCCATGACAGCAGCGCGGCAATCATCGATACCTACATAGTTGCACTTGTTGCTGGTAGCATCACAGTCACCGGCACAGCGGACGAAAGCAACCTTGCGGATGGGTTCTTCTGCTGCAGCACCGACGATCTCACCGATCTTGGCCATGTTGGCAGCGGAGTTGATGGGACATGCGTTGGGACCGGCAGCGCCGCCAACGATAGCCTCTGCAACGGCATCACAGCCTGCGTAACCGCAGGCACCGCAGTTGTTGCCGGGCAGGCATTCGCGGACCTGAGGAATACGCTCATCTACTTCGACATGGAATTTCTTACCGGTAAATACCAGACCTACACCGATCAGGAGACCGATCAGGCCGATAACAATTGTAGCAATCAGTATAGCCATTTCTTAACCTCCTTACAGTGACAGACCGGAGAAGCCCATGAAGGCGATAGCCATCAGAGCTGCACACAGCAGAACCAGGGGAGCACCCTGGAAGGGAGCAGGAGCTGCTTCTTCATCCAGAGACTCACGGATACCGGCCAGAACAATGATAGCGATGGTGTAACCGAGAGCGGTACCGAAGCCGGCAACCACGCTCTCAACGAAGCCATAGCCATCCTGTACATTGGTCAGAGCCACACCAAGAACCAGACAGTTGGTGGTGATCAGGGGAAGGAAGATACCCAGAGCCTTGTAGATGGCAGGGGAGGTCTTCTTCAGGAACATCTCTACGATCTGTACCAGAGCTGCGATAACCAGGATGAAGACGATGGTCTTCAGGTAGGTCAGATTCAGGGGCTCCAGAACGAAGGTGTAGAGGAGACTTGCAACTGCAGATGCGATGGTGGTAACGAAGATTACCGCAGCACCCAGAGATGCAGAGGTCTTAACCTGGCGGGATACACCCAGGAAGGAACAGATACCAAGGAACTGGTTCAATACAACGTTGTTCACCAGCGCCGTGGTAACAACGATCAGAATTAAGTTCGTCATTACTTCTCCTCCTTTCCGGACTCACAGGTGGAATTACAATTAGCACAGCAGCCGTCGCAGTCTTCTACCATCTGGTTTGCGCGGGTCTTCATCTTCAGAGCGTTCATGATGGCAACCATGAAGGCAAGAACGAGGAAGGCACCGGGAGCCTTGATGAAGATACCGATGGCATCCACGCCATCAGGAAGGATCTGAATACCGAAGGCAGAGCCTGCACCCAGGATCTCACGGATCGTACCCAGAATCGTCAGGGCGATGGTGAAGCCGAGACCCATACCAATACCATCGAATACGGACAGCAGAGGGGGATTCTTCAGCGCATATGCCTCGGCACGGCCAAGGATGATACAGTTAACAACGATCAGAGGAATGAAGATACCCAGAGCGCTGTAAAGTGCGGGGATGTAGGCCTCGGTTATCAGCTCAACGATGGTAACCAGGGAAGCTACGATAACGATCTCTGCAGGAAGACGAACCTCATCGGGGATGATCTTACGAAGCAGAGAGATGATCAGGTTGGACATGATCAGAACGGCGGTAGTGGAAGCGCCCATACCGAAGCCGTTGATGGCAGAGGTGGTAACTGCCAGTGTAGGACACATACCGAGCATCAGAACGGTGGACGGGTTTTCCTTGATCAGTCCATTATAGAGTCTTTCAACATATGGATTCATGGTCACCCTCCTTAATTAGCATTGTTTGCGAAGAAGTCCAATGCGGCATTGACTGCATTGACAACAGCGCCGGAGGAGATGGAAGCACCGGAGATGGAGTCAATCTCATCATCTGCGGTAGATCCGCCTGCCTTATTCAGAGTGAAGCGGGATACGTTCACGCCTGCGAACTGGCTCTTGAAGTCTTCTTCGTCACATCTCATACCCATACCTGCGGTCTCGTTCAGTTCAGTGAAGGCAATGCCGTTGACAGTACCATCTGTGGAGATACCTACGGACAGGGTAATGTTGCCGTCGAAACCGTCGCCGCTGGTAGCACTGATGACATAGCCGACAACATTGCCGGAAGCATCCAGACCTGCGATGGCATTGTTGATGTATGCCTTACCGAAGTCGGAGCCGTATACTTCGCCATTCAGTTCTTCGATGGCAGCGGTCATAGCTTCGTCAACCTCGAAGCTCTCTGCGCCGGGAACAACCTCAGCATAAGATTCAGCTGCCTTGGCAAGCTCCTGAGCTTCGATGGTATCTTCCGTCATAGAGAAGACGCCGCTCAGAGCAAGACCGGCGATCAGGGTGATCGCACAGAGAGTAGCTGCAGCTGCGGGAATCTTGAAGCCGCCCTTCTCCTTGGGAGCCTTGTGGCCGTGAGGAACGGGAACGATGTTGGCGTTGATCAGCGGAACGAACAGGTTGGAGATGATGATCGCATAGCTGATGGAGTCAGCTGCGGTACCCTTGATACGGAAGAAACCGCCAAGAACACCGACGATCACACCGAACAGGAGCTGTCCCTTGGAGGTGACAGGGCTGGTAACGGGATCGGTTGCCATGAAGATCGCACCCATCAGGATACCGCCGGAGCATACATGAGTCAGCAGGAACCAGGGATTCAGGCCCTGTCCGCCGAAGATGGCAATGAATGCGGTGAAGGAAGCGATAGCAGCTACGGGGATCTCCCAGGTGATGCCGCCAACGGTCCACAGGAAGAGACCACCGATGATCAGACCGATGGCAGAGCTTCCGATACATCCGTTGGAGGTACCGAGCATGATCGCACCGATGTTCACCTGAAGGCCTGCAGCCAGATCAGCCAGAGGAGTTGCTGCGGATACAGCATCGATCTGGTAGTTGGTCATAGCGCCGCTGAAGGAGATCAGCAGGAAGCATCGAGCTGCCAGTGCGGGGTTCATGAAGTTCTTACCAAGGCCGCCGAACAGACACTTAACGACCAGGATAGCGAATACGCCGCCCAGGATGGGAAGAACGATGGATACGCCTTCGGGCATACACAGGGCAAGAAGAAGGCCGGTAACAACGGCGCTGAGATCCGTAATGGTATTGGCCTTGTGAGTGATCTTATCGAAGATAAACTCGGTCAGGACTGCAGAGATGATACATGCAGCGATGACCATAACGGCGCCCATGCCGTGGGTATAGATACCGATTGCCGTGGTCGGCAGCAGTGCGATGATGACATCGCGCATGACCTTACTGGTGGTCAGCGGGCTGCGGGCATGAGGGCTGGAAGATACATTATATAATTTAGCCATGTTCACTTACCCCCTTCTCTTTGCCGCCATGATCTCGGCCTTGGTCTGCTTGAACAGCTGCATCAGCGGGCGTCTTGCAGGACAGATGAAGGTACAGGAACCGCAGGCGATGCACTCGAGGCCGTAGAGCTTCTTCTCATAGCGCTCATAGTCCTTGCGTTCTGCGGCAACAGCCATCTGCTGAGGGGTCAGACCTTCGGGACAGGCATGATTGCAGCGTCCGCAGCGAAGACATGCCGTCATCTCAAGCTGAGCCTTCTCTACCGGATCTTCAACCAGAACAGTCAGAGCATTGTTGTTCTTACATACAGGGACCTGAAGGTTCGCAAGTGCCATACCCATCATAGGACCGCCGGAGAGGAGCTTCTTGGGATCGGTTCCTTCCTTGAAGCCGCCGGATGCCTCCACCAGTTCTTCCATCACGGTACCAACCTTGACGATGTAGTTGGAAGGCTTAGCGATGCCTTCGCCGGATACGGTGAAGTTTCTCTCCATCAGGGGCTCGTTGAAGGCAACGGCGCGATAGATGGCATATACCGTGGATACATTATCTACAATGCAGCCCAGATCTGCGGGAAGCAGACCCAGCTTCAGGTGCTTGCCGGTGATCACACTGATGATGGAACGCTCACCACCCTGAGGGTACTTGGTCTGAACGACCTTCACGGTCACCTTGCTTCCCTGACAGGCAGCCTGCATAGCAGCGATAGCTTCGGGCTTGTTCTCTTCAATCAGAACCATACCCTGAGCCTTCGGGAACAGGCGAAGCAGGATCTCGACACCCTTCACGATCTCGGATGCCTTGGTGCGCATCAGCTGATCATCGCAGGTGATGTAGGGTTCGCACTCTGCGCCGTTGGCGATGATGTACTCGATACCATCGGGATTCTTGGGCATCAGCTTCACGTGGGTAGGGAAGCCTGCGCCGCCCATGCCGACGATACCGGCTGCCTTGACCTTGTCGATGATGTCCTTGTTGCTGAGGGCTTCGATGTCGTTCGGGACACCAATGCCTTCGGCCAATGTGTACTCACCATCGTTCTCGATGATGACACCCATAGCACTTGTGCCCATGGCCGTCTGGCACTTCTGAACGGCCTTCACCTTGCCGGAGACGGAACTGATGATGTTCGCGGACACGAATCCGTCTGCCTGACCGATGATCTGACCTGCAAGAACCTTGTCGTTCTTCTTGACAAGGCACTGAGCCGGCTTACCGATATGCTGGCTCAGCAGGAAGATCAGATCGCCCTGAGGCAGATAGGGAGTCAGTGGCGCGTTGTTCGACAGTTCCTTACCTTCGTAGGGATGAACGCCGCCGCAAAACGTGTTTTTACTCATTTTGCTTTCTCCTCTCTCCTTGATTGATAAGATGTATGCAGAATTGCAATAACTAATTCAGTATATCACAATTCTGCGGTTTTGACTCGCCTAAATAGCAAGTCGAGTGATGTTAATGAAGCTTATGCATAACTGTGTACACCCGGCAGCAGAGTATTCACTCCGATGTAGGTGAAGATGACACAGATAAAGCCGGCAACGGCAAAGATTGCTGCATTCTTACCCTTCCAGCCGCGGGAGATGCGAAGGTGCAGGTAGATTGCGTAGATGATCCAGGTGATCAGCGCCCAGGTCTCCTTGGGATCCCAGGACCAGTAGCTGCCCCAGGCAGCCTCGGCCCAGATCGCACCGGTGATCAGAACCAGAGTCAGGAAGAGGAAGCCCAGACATACGGCACGATAGCTGATGCTGTCAAGCTTCTTCTCTGTGGGGATATATTTCTCCCAGAAGGGGTTGCCTGTCATTCGGTCCCGCATCAGATACATGATGGATACAGCGAAGGCAACGCCGAAGGAACCATAGGAGATGATGGCAGTCATCACGTGAAGAGCCAGCCAGTTGCTTCTCAGGGCAGGCATCAGTTCGTGAACTTCCTTGCTCTGCATCGCAGCGTATCCGATGATCAGGAAGATCACGGGAGTAACGAAGGTGCCGAGGGCCTGGAACTTGAATCTCCACAGGAAGATCAGGTAGCACAGGCAGATACCCCAGGCGAAGCTGGTAGCGAATTCGTACTGGTTGGTCAGCGGAAGTCTTCCGGCACCGATACCGCGGACGATCAGCGTCAGGGTATGAAGCACGAAGCCGATGACAATGGTGATATTCGCGATCTTCGCAGGCTTCTCCATCCTCAGGGCGAAGAAGAGGAAGTAGAGGACCATGGATACCAGATAGGCGATCATCGTGGCATAGAACAGTACATTCTCAATCTGAAGAAACTGATTGGACATAATAGAGTAACTCCTTATCTTTAAATTACGGTACCGGGTTCTTCTTTGACCTTGCGGATCCGATCCCGTTGGAATACATGGAAATGCTCAGGCTGCGATTACTTCGCTTCCCGGTTTTCTTCCGCAGCATCGACGATGCTTTCGTGGAAGAGAAGACCGCCCTTCTTGCTGTAACCTGCGATGCTCCAGCTGCCATCCTCATTCTGTACGGCCCAGAGTTCCTCGGCTCTCATGTAGAAGGAGAGGAAGAGTGCCAGGATGATCAGGATCGCGCCAATCAGGGCGATCCAGGTGAAGGGATCTCTCTTCGCCTGCAGCAGAGTGTAGGATTGAGGGTCTGTGAAGACAATACTGTAGTCATCGACAGCAATCTTCTCGGAAGAAGTAAGCACGTTCATACCGAGGACTTCTTCCTGATAGTAGAGCGTGTAGAGATAGCCGGGATTGTTCATGTCAGAGGATGCAGTGGCAGGCATGCCGTCACTTCCCAGAACATAGTCCGGATAGAAGGCGTTGAAGGCGATGACCAGGTCGGGGAAGTCCTCGATAGTCATATGTTCGCCGGCACACAGGATCTCCTGCTGCAGAAGATCGGTATCGTTCTTGATTACGCTTACGGTTGCCGCCCAGCCGGTAGAGTTCTGATAGAACTTCATGCCGAAGGCAGTCAGGGGATGGTTGACAGAGGTCTCCCCGGTCACAGTTTCTCCGGTCGCGGTATCGGTGACCGTGATGTTCGCGGTATACTGTTCGACTGTCTCGTCTTCGCGAAGCTCGATATTGAAGTCGTTGATGGTGACCGTGTAGCCGGTGTCTTCGACATCCAGAGTCTGGCCGATGACACCGTAGACCGTGTACTTGACGGTGAAGATCTGGCCAAGCGCGAATCCTATTATAATAATGAACATTCCCAGATGAGTCAGCCAGGCACCCCAGATGCCAAGATGATTGCGGGAGGCGTACCGGCAGGTCTTCCCCTCTGCGGTTACATAGGTTGTAATCTTCCTGAAGTGAAGTTTCTCAAACAAAGGGGCGGGATCGGAGACCAGATGTGCATCCTCGCTTCCGTCCCAGAGCTTCAGGCGTCTTGCGGGAGTGAAGTCCTGCTTCATGCTTCGAATCAATCCCGGGAAGCGCAGCAGATTGCACCCCAGCAGATTCAGGCAGAGGAAGCCGGTCAGAAGGATGAACCACAGGCTGTGGAAGACATCGTCCAGATCCAGGAGAAGGATCAGTTCAGCAAGCTTCTCCGGATAGTATCCGGTATAGTAGGCTTCCAGTTCCCCCTGAGGAAGAACGCTTCCTACGATACAGGCGATAATTAATAGCAGGAGAATGATGATTGCAGTCCGCATGGAAAAGAGCAGACGGACCAGCTGATTCTTCTTATTCATAAGGTTCCTTTCGTATATAGAGGGCACAATCCTCTCATATTAATAATCATATCTATTATACATGAAAAGACAAAGTAAGTGTAGACGTAAAATGTGATAATATAGACAAAAAAAATTCAAATAGAAATATAAGTTTATAAATAAAAAGGGGGAAAATAATAAATTAAATTAAGAATATTCACGAAGCTGTAAAATGCATAAAAATAGCGTGCCGTGTAAGCTGAAACTAATAGTTTGGATATAAAAGAGGCAGAGCATGGAGAAAAAATATGCCGATTCTGAGCATTTTCAAAAAAAGTAGTTCAGTTTGGCGGAAAGGGGTGCTATACTTTAAAGCATTATAGTGAATAGAGGAGGAAACACTATGTACGCAACTGCCTGGGCCCTGCTGCCCCCGCTGGTCGCTATCATTCTGGCACTGGTTACGAAGGAAGTATACAGCTCCCTTTTTATCGGTATCGTGATTGGCGGCGTTCTCTATGCACCGAACTTTGAAGGTGCATTGACTCACATCTTCCAGGATGGTCTGGTAGCACAGCTGTCGGATTCCTACAATATGGGTATCCTGCTGTTCCTGGTCTTCCTGGGTGTCATCGTATGTCTGATGAATAAGGCTGGAGGTTCCGCAGCCTTTGGCCGTTGGGCATCTTCCCACATCAAGACTCGTGTCGGCGCTCAACTGGCAACGGTTCTTCTGGGATGCCTGATCTTCATCGATGACTACTTCAACTGCCTGACGGTAGGTTCCGTTATGAGACCTGTGACGGATACACACAAGGTATCCCGTGCGAAGCTTGCTTACCTGATCGATGCTACTGCAGCACCGGTCTGCATCATCGCGCCGATCTCTTCCTGGGCTGCGGCCGTATCCGGATTCGCGCCCGAAGGAACCAATGGTATGTGGCTCTTCATCCGGGCAATTCCTTATAACTACTATGCTCTGCTGACCATCCTGATGATGGTAGGTCTGACGATCGCCGGCGTGGAGTTCGGTCCCATGGCGAAGCACGAGGCGAATGCCAAGAAGGGTGACCTTTTCTCCGGTCCTATGATGGTGACGGATGAGGTGACTGAGAAGGCCGACAGCAAGGGTGAAGTGAAGGACCTGGTCGTTCCCGTTGTTATCCTGATCATCTCCTGCGTCATCGGTATGATCTACTCCGGCGGATTCTTCAGCGGTGAGAGCTTCGTAGACTCTTTTGCGAACTCCGATGCTTCCGTTGGTCTGCTGTACGGCTCCTTTGCAGCTCTGATGATCACCGTGATCTTCTACCTGTTCCGCCATGTGCTGAACTTCACTGAGTGCATGGGCTGCCTGACTGAGGGCTTCAAGGCCATGGTTCCTGCTATCATGATCCTGTCTCTGGCATGGACTCTGAAGGGCATGACCGACTCTCTGGGCGCAGCTGAGTATGTAGCAGGTCTGGTTGACAGCTGCGCAGGCAGCTTCCTGAGCTTCCTGCCGGCCATCGTATTCCTGATTGCCTGCTTCCTTGCCTTTGCAACCGGAACTTCCTGGGGTACCTTCGGTATCCTGATTCCAATCTGCCTGAAGGTATTCCCTCTGGAGACCGGCGGCACGCTGGCTATCATCTGTGTATCTGCCTGCATGGCAGGTGCTGTATGCGGCGACCACTGCTCCCCCATCTCCGATACTACCATCATGAGCTCTGCCGGTGCACAGTGTGATCATATCAACCACGTATCCACGCAGCTTCCCTATGCAGTCACTGCAGCGGCGGTATCCTTCGTAACCTACATTGTGGCAGGTTTCGTTCAGAATGCCGTTGTCTCCCTGCTGGTGGGCATCGTGCTGATGGTATTGATGATCATCTTCCTGAGATATGTGACCAAGCCGAAAGAAGACTAAGGTATCTTACAGAGTATAAGAAAACCGCCGAATGAGACCGGAATCTCATTCGGCGGTTTTTTGCGATAAGGCCTTCAAGCGTCCATCGTGCTTGCGACGCGAAGATCGTCCTTTAGGGAACGAATGGACATTCGAAGGTCAAGGTCACCCGGCGGTTTGCCGCGAGATGTGCGGTCGTTAGCTACGGCAGTGGATCATCGGGAATTCGAAGGTCACCCGGCGGCTTGTCACGAGATGTGCGATTCTGCTGCACTCAATGGTGCACATGGCTCATGTGTTAAAGTTCCGAATCCATTCCTCAGTCCATAATCATGCAAAAACGGATAAGACTTTAACTTGCGTCATGAAATCCAAGAGGGTATGACGCAGAATTATGCCGATGCTCTTTTTGCGTGATTATATTTCCTCGCAGTGTACGCAAAGTCGATAACATGCTCTTTCTGCGTGAATGGGAGTGATGGCAGAGACACGTAAAAGCAAGTGGGCTCTGCGCATGCGTGAAATAGTAGAGAAGTTAATGACGTACTAATAAAAAAGTGGAATCTTACGTGACCGATATGCTATCTTAGCCACGTAAGAGCGAACTTATATCTGATCTGCGTGAAAAAAACACGTAGATTACCGGGAAGCTTGATCCTGCGTGCGAGGAATAGCTTCATCATATGACGCAGCAAGAGGAAAATGCTGGTCTTACGTGACCGAGTTCCGTAAGGGGTGGATAGAAGCGGATCAGCATTCACAGGCGACGATGACACCGCCGCGCTCACCGTAGTATCCGCAGATACCGCTGGCGGTGCAGATCTGTACGTCAGCGCCGGGGTGGCGGGTCTGGACCAGGGCTGCCAGGCGGACAGCCAGAAGGGAATTCTCTGCATGGCAGATGCGGACCTTGCCGCCCTGATATCCGGCTTCCTGCATGTCATTGTAGAGAGTGTTCAGGACCTTCTTTTCTCCGCGGGCCTTGCCGGTGGGCTTCACATGTCCGTCCTCGGAGGCAGTTCCGGTGATCGTGATGTTCAGCACATTGATGGCAGCGGAGGCAATCTTGGGAATACGGCCGTTCTGTGCCAGATTATGCAGAGACTGGAAGGCGAAGAAGAGACGGGTTGAGTTCAGGTAAGTCTGCGTGCTCATCTCGATCTCCTCGAAGGACAGACCGGCCTTGTGCCAATCGACCATCTTCTCCATCATCAGGCGCATCTCAGGGCCGACAGACAGGGTATCCACGATCAGGATCTTCGCCTGGGGGTGGTCAGCGAGATAGATATCTCTTGCGACCATGGCACTGTTGTAGGTGCCGGACAGGTTGCTGGTCAGGGTGACCGCATAGATTTCGTCTGCGCCTTCGTAAGCTTTCAGCCAAGCCTCCGTGGAAGGGCAGGAAGTGTAGGAGCGGCCCTTGAAGGCGGCCATATAGTCCAGCATGCCGGACAGATTCAGATTGGCATCGTCAATATAGGTACGCTCTTCCGTATAGATCGTCAGCGGCACGGTCTGAAAGTGCACACCTGCGATATCCAGGATGTCGATGGAAGAGTCGGCAATAAACTTAATCATGTATGTGAAACCTCAGAATTCTTGTACTCGGTGTCTGTGAAATGCTCAGACGACAGCGGCGAACCTTGGGCAGAGAATCTCCAGACACAGGGCATTGTAACTTTTTTGAAATTATAATACAATTTACAAAAGAGGATGATTTGTATCAGTTGGGAGGTGCAGCACGATGATCGTGAAGATTCGTGACAGGAAGAAGACGAAATTCACCAGGATGTGTATCGGCGAAGCAATGATCCTCCTGATGAAGTCGAAGAAGTATTATGAACTGAAGGTATCGGAGATCGTCAAGCGGGCCGGAGTCTCGCGGATGAGCTTCTACCGCTATTATCAGACACCCTATGACGCACTGAAGGATTATCTGGAGATCATCGTGGAGGAATATCTGCAGGAGAGCCGGGCAATTCAGGAGAGGACGACCTGGTTCGAGTACCAGCATATCCTGTTCTCACTGAACTTCTTTGACCGCTACCGCGGGTACTTCCTGACGATGGCGCAGAACGGTCTGCACTCGATCTTGCTTGATGGGGTGAATTCGGTCATGATGGATGCCTTTCAGACAAGCGATCTGCTGTCACGGTATGAGATGTACTCTTACGCAGGAGGCTTGATGAACTCCTTCCTTAAGTGGGAGGAAGGCGGCAAGGTCGAGCGGGCTGAGGATGTGGCCGGGGTCATCTATCGGCTCTATCATGCAAAGGAAGAATAGAAGGAAGAAGCCGAGCCCAGGATGGGCTCGGCTTTATGGTCTTCGGTTATCTGTGAAATGGGCAAATAAATTGCCCATCCGATTCTTTTTTCTCTCGGATGGGCTCTTAATGAATTTCCTGAAGTTTCACTTGATAACCTCTCTTTCTTATTCAATTGTACCGTTCGTCCTGCTTCACTTCTTCTCCTAATCAGGTTGAATTCGTTTTGTTCTCAGATGATTCGTTCTTCAGGTCTGATCTGATTCGGATTCCTTGATTAGATTCTATCCCGCGGTCTTCAGATTCTTTCTCGTCAAATCTGCTCCGGTTCTGTTCTGATATCTATTCGGATCTTACTATGTTCGATGCTGCCTGTATGTTCAAACCTTTGTTTTCTAATTGATCATCTGTACTCTTGTCAAACTCAATTGATTTTTCTGTTGAGCTTCGGTGATAAACTAACTATGCCTTTGGACTGTACCTCTTTTCTAAGAACTTGATTGAGAAAACTTTGTTTTCTGAATCTCTTCTTTTGATGGTTTGAGTATAGCAAATACTCATTAACTTGTCAACAACTTTTTGCAAATTAATTCAATAAAATTTAAAAGTTCAGAAAACTAGACAGGAAAACGACAAAATGAGAGAGCAATAGCATGGGCTTGTGTTATGGCAGGGCCCGGCTTCCCTGACCTGGGGGGGGAGAATGCTTGCGAAAGACAGGGAATCGATCTATAATCTAGCGTATGAGGCAGCAGGATATTGGCGAGACAGAGGGACGGGCGACGTTCTGCTATGTATCCGGTATCCGGGCAAAGCGGCTGCCTGTAAGAAGAGGAGAATAACTATGATTGATTTACTGGAAGCTTTGATGATCTTCTGCTGGGGTCTGTCCTGGCCAATCTCGATCCGCAAGTCCTGGGTATCCCGCACGGCGAAGGGGAAGAGTGTGGTCTTTGAGATCTTTATCTGGGTTGGATATGTTCTGGGTATCCTGCGCAAGTTCCTGCAGATTCAGGCAGGCGGCAGCTTCAACTGGCTCTTCTACCTGGCCTTCGCCTTCTACTTCATTAACCTGACTTCTGTTACGATTGACATGATCCTCTGGGTAAGGAACACGATCCTGGACCGTGCCCGCGAGAAGAAGGGAGAGAATTAAAGGCGGATGTGAGATCACATTCGGTGTGAAGAGAATCGAAAGCAAGTTTGATTTACACCTTGCAATGCCGGAATCCCTGCGTTATAATTGACCACAGCAAAAGGGGAGCTTGTGACAACAGGCTGAGAGTGAGCTGAAAGCTCAGACCCATAACCTGATTTGGATAATGCCAACGTAGGGACATAAGAGATGGATAACGATTCAGAGTCTGTACCTGCACGAGGCATGTACAGACTCTTTTTTTGCTGCAAAAGCCCGGCAGGCGGCAGACGAGCTCGCTCGTCTGACATCTGCCGGGCGTAAGGACATGGAGCACAAAGTGCGGAATGTCCGTTTGCGGGTCGAGTAGGAGGGGAGAATCCCCTCCTACTCGATCAGACAACCCGGCAAGTGGACAAGCGTGCCTGCGAAGCGAAGATAGTGCTTTCGGACACGCATGAACATGGATCGGGGAACGGACATCGAACCGTCAGGCGAGATGTCCATCATGCGGCAATCCGGGGGCACCACTCATTGTCGCAATACAAAATACTTTAAAGTAAAGGAGACAGGTGTTATGAATTGGAAACTGAAGGACATTTTGATGGTGGCAATCGTAGGAGTACTATTCTCCTTCTTGTTCATGGCTGCGGACTATATCGGGGCGTTCCTGACCGCAGTGCTGACACCGGCGGGCTATGGCCCTCTTGGCTACCAGCTGATCTATGGTATGTGGTTTATGGCGGCAACCTTCGCTACCTACATCATCCAGAAGAAGGGTGTGGGTATCATTGCTGAGATGCTGGCCGCTGTGATTGAGGTTATGATGGGCGGTATGTTCGGTCCCATGACTCTGGTGAACGGATTCATCCAGGGCTTCGGCTGCGAACTTGGATTTATTGTAACCGGTTATAAGCAGTATAATATGGTATCTATGGGTCTCGGTGCAGTATTCTGCTCCGTCATCAGCTTTATCTCTGAGTACTTCCTGTACGGCTACAGTGCTTACGGCGTGAGCATGATCATCATCATGCTGATCGTTCGTACCATCAGCTCTGTGATCTTCACCGGATTCGTATCCAAGCTGATTGCGGATGGTCTGGCTAAGGCCGGCGTTCTCCGCGGCTATGCGCTGGGAATGAAGCAGGGCATGCCTGAGGAGATCTAAGATGCCGGAAGAACTTCGGAAGGAAGGGGCAGCTGTTCCGGCGATCCGCTGTGAACAGCTGACCTTTCGCTATTTTGAGAACTCAGCGCCGATCCTTGAGGGGGCGGATCTGACGATTCCCGCAGGGAAGATTACGGTGCTGATGGGAAGCAGCGGATGCGGTAAGAGCACCCTGGCTGCTGTGATGTGTGGTTTGCTTCCGGAGAATGGAGGATTCCTGACGGAAGGTAAGATTTCCCTGTTTGGAGAG
>R17__coassemble_305_pt1 | contig 28819 bp, 22 predicted proteins | sample R17__metabat2_low_PE_029 | metagenome-assembled genome bin R17
AATCCTGCAATAGTGTCATAAACAGTGAGGCTGCCCTCAACAGACATTAACAGCAGTTGTTCCTGCTGAACCTTCATTCCCTCTTCCTCAGATAAGAAGATACAGGGGAAGCTTCCATCTGCTGCCACTTCCCAATTAGCCTGGTAATCTTCCAGAATTCCCACAAGAACCATGGAGCGTTCTTCTGTCTCTCCGTTCTCAGTATCAATCCGTACTGTAATCTCCACTCCCAGTTCCTCCGGAATTCCGCATCTGAGCAGTGTTGTTGTATCTGCAGCGAATTCACCTGCCTGTTCCGGAAGATGTCCTTCATAGACATCAATCCGACTCAACTGAAATCCGACTGAATCCATGAACCCAGACGTCATATAATGACAGTTCTCAGCTTCGGATTCATCACCTGACTGGTCAAGAATTCCAATCTCTCCATAATTTTTGACGATTCCTACCTGTTCCATCACAACATTATCCGACAGGCACTTATACTCTTCTGAAGATACATCCAGGACCGCTGCTTCCCATTCACCATATACATCCTTTCTGTTTTCTGATAGAGTATACTCGATACCGAATCGAATATTCCGAATCACCAGAAGAAGGGTCGTAGACATGGTTAACAGTATCATGATTGAGAGAATCATTCTCCTATGCCGCTTCCAACTCTTCAGAGAGAATTCCATCGTGGACATTCTTTTTTTATTATTCATGCTTCGCTCCCGTTTTAGTCTCCTATATTGCTTCATCCCGGCCATAAACCAATTATGATCCGGGATGAAGGCTTAGAGATTATCTGCCAATGTCCTTAATTCTATGTCAGGTCCAACGAAGTTCGCTGTTATATAACCGACTCTTCCATCAGTATCCGGAACATCTCCATGTGTAGGTACCGGTAGACGTTGTCACGGTATAACTATCCCCACAATTATTGCAGACATATTTCTTACGTGAAATCTTTTCTTGCTTGTAATCATATCCATGGGAATGATGAATACAATTTCTCTTTACCGACGGATAAACATCTTCATAAGAATACGAGGTTGACTTATAGATATATTGCCCATTATTACAGCTGCCGCATGCATTAGCTCTTGCCATAGAGCAGGCAGGAAGACTAAACAACAGCATAAAAGTCAGAAAAAGATTGACGATTTGTTTTTTCATTAGGCTGTCCTTTCTGATTTGTTTTGTGACACAGGTAAGGATACAGCTTTCATCCTTATTCTGTCACATTGTATTCACGAGTACCGCAGCTGCTAATCTAATGATAGCATATTCCGAAAGTACTTCAACTTACATTAATGTAATAAAAGAGGGCTGCTGCCATACGATTCGTATGACAGCAGCCCTCTTCGGTTCTATTGTCGTAATTGAATTACTTCTTCAGATGTGCCAGCTGCTTCTGTACCTGCTCCATCATCTGGGTATACTTGGCAAGCTTGCCCTTCTCTTCTTCAATCTTAGCGGCAGGAGCCTTGCTTACGAACTTCTCGTTGCTCAGCATGCCGTTTACTCTCTTCAGCTCACCGGTCAGGCGCTTCTCTTCCTTCTCCAGACGAGCGATCTCCTTCTCGATGTCTACCAGTTCAGCAAAAGGCATATACATCACTGCGCTTGCAGTCACAGCAGATACTGCGTCATCATCGATGCCGGTCTTATCTGCCTGAATCGCCACTTCACTTGCGAAACCAAGTGCTGCGAAGAATGCCTTGCTGGTCTCGAATGCTGCGCGAACAGCCTCATCCTCAGCGACAACGAAGACCTTGGCCTTCTTGCTGGGCGGAACGTTCATGGAAGTACGCACGTTACGGATCGCACGCACAGCCTCCTTCATCATCTCGATGCGAGCCTCTACCTCAGGGAAGTTCTTCTCCTCGGCGAATACAGGCCAGCTGGAGATCATGATGGACTCTTCCTCATCCTGCAGATTGCAGAAGATCTCCTCCGTGATGAAGGGCATGAAAGGATGCAGCAGCTTCAGTGCCTGAATCAGCACAGTCTTCAGAGTCCAGCAGGCAGCAGCCTTGCTTGCGGCATTGTCTGCATTGTAGAATCTGGGCTTCACCATCTCGATGTACCAGTCACAGAACTCCTCCCATACGAAGTCATATACCTTCTGCAGAGCGATACCCATCTCGAACTTATCCAGATTCTCAGTAACTTCCTTCGCCAGCATATTGGCCTTGGACAGGATCCACTGATCAGCATCCTCCAGAGAATCCAAAGTCACACCGGTGGTATCTACGCCGTCCATGTTCATCATGATGAATCTGGATGCATTCCATACCTTGTTGGCGAAGTTACGGCTGGCTTCTACACGCTCCCAGTAGAAGCGCATGTCATTGCCGGGCGCATTACCGGTCATCAACATCAGACGCAGAGCATCGGCACCATACTTATCGATAACTTCCAGAGGATCGACACCGTTGCCGAGAGACTTACTCATCTTGCGGCCCTGACTGTCACGTACGATACCATGGATACATACGGTCGTGAACGGAGGCTTCTCCGTGTAAGCAAGGCCGGAGAAGATCATACGGCTTACCCAGAAACCGATGATATCATAGCCGGTTACCAGTGTATCGGTCGGATAGAAGTACTTGAGGTCCTCAGAATCCTCATTGGGCCATCCCAGAGTAGAGAAAGGCCAAAGAGCAGAAGAGAACCAGGTATCCAGCGTATCGGGATCCTGCGTCAGGTTCTTGCTCTGACACTTCGGACAGGTGCAGGGGGCTTCCTTGGCAACCGTGGTAGCACCACAGTCATCACAGTACCATGCGGGAATCTGATGACCCCACCAGAGCTGACGGCTGATACACCAGTCGCGGGTGTTGTTCATCCAGTTCAGATAAGCCTTGGTGAAGCGGTCGGGAACGAACTTGATCTCACCCTTCTCTACGGATTCGATGGCAGGCTTAGCCAGCGGTACCATACGCACGAACCACTGCTTGGATACCATGGGTTCGATCGTGCTGTGGCAGCGGTAGCAGGTACCAACCTCATGTGCCAGAGGCTCGATCTCCTTCAGATATCCGCCGGCCTTCAGGTCTTCAACGATGACCTTACGACACTCATCGGTGGTCATACCGGCATACTTACCGCAATCCAGAACTTCAGGCTCACCCTCAGCAGCACGACCGCTGGCGATCAGCTCTGCTGCTTCTGCAGCTTCCTTAGCACCGGTCATATAGCCATCATAAGTGAATACGCGAACGCGGGGAAGATCATGGCGATTACCAACCTCGAAGTCGTTGGGGTCATGGGCAGGGGTAATCTTAACAACACCGGTACCCTTGGTCATATCGGCATGCTCATCACATACGATCGGAATCTCCTTGTTCAGCAGAGGCAGGATGACATGGCATCCATGCAGATGCGCATAGCGGGGGTCTTCTGCATTGATAGCAACCGCAGTATCACCCAGCATAGTCTCGGGACGGGTGGTAGCCAGCTCCAGCATCTCACCGGTCTCCTTTACCGGGTAGAGCAGGTGCCAGAAGAAGCTGTTCTGCTCCTCATGCTCAACCTCAGCATCAGAGATAGAGGTGTTGCACTTAGGACACCAGTTAACCATACGGTTTCCTCTGTAGATCAGGTTCTTCTCATAGAGACGAACGAATACTTCCTTGACAGCCTCAGAGCATCCGTCATCCATGGTGAATCTCTCACGATCCCAGTCACAGGAAGAACCCAGCTTCTTCAGCTGGCTTACGATACGATTGCCATACTTATTCTTCCATGCCCAGGTTCTCTCCAGGAACTTCTCACGGCCAATCATATCCTTGGTCAGACCCTCCGCACGCATGGACTCAACGACCTTTGCCTCGGTTGCGATGGAAGCGTGATCAGTTCCGGGTACCCACAGAGCAGCATAACCCTGCATTCTCTTATAACGAATCAGAATGTCCTGCATGGTATTGTCCAGGGCATGTCCCATATGCAGCTGTCCGGTGATGTTGGGCGGGGGCATAACGATAGTGAAAGGTTTCTTGCTTGCGTCTGCCTTGGCGGAGAAGTACTTCTTACTCTGCCACTTCTGATACAGACGATCCTCAATCTCCTGGGGATTGTAAGTCTTGCTCAGTTCTTTAGCCATAGGATCCTCCATTGCTTGCGGTTGGTATACGGAAATGCAGGTATAAATAAAGAAAGCCCTCTGCCGACACCTATCGGCAAAGGGCGTAAATATCCGCGGTACCACCTTTGATTATACTCTTATTCCCTTAACGCGGGGTACGGAGAGAACTACTGAATCATCGATTCCCATTCATCCTCCCAGCTCCGAAGCTACCTTCCATCTGCACCTTCCCGGATCGCCTTGCAGCCGGTGAGCGATCCTCTCTGTTGGCGGTATGCCGATGTACTCCTCTTCCTCTCAGCCTTTGTCTAACAGTTCTGCTTAAAAAGCTAATGTTCATTCTATAATTTGCGGCATCTTTTGTCAAGGGATAATCTCTCATCTATCCTTATATCAGGAGCTGCTGCATATCTTCCGGCAGAGGAGCTTCGATATGAATTGCCTCCCCGGTGAAGGGCTGCAGGAATTCCAGACTTCTCGCATGAAGTGCCGCACGAGAGATATACGCACGGTCTCCTCCATAGAGAATGTCCCCAAGCAAGGGATGTCCGATCTCCGCCATATGACAGCGGATCTGATGCATCCTCCCCGTCAGGATATGAACCGACAGCAAGCTGTAAGCATAGGGGACCTGCTCACCCGCAGGGAATGTCGTCTTCACCTGATATTCCGTGATGGCTTCCTTGCCATTCTCTGAGCGAATCACACGGCAGGGATTCTCCGGATCCTGCATGAGAGGCACATCGATCCTTCCTTCAGAGCTGGGAAATGCTCCCGCTGCAATCGCCGCATACTCCTTTTTCAACAGCCCTCTCTCCCGCTGCTTCGCAAGCCTTCCAGCTGCCTCTCTGCTCTTGGCAAAAAGCAGGACGCCGGAAGTCTCAAGATCCAATCTTCCCGCCGGCCGGATGCGAAGGGACTCCCCCCTCTGATAGAAGTGGGACATCAGGATATTCGCCATGGAATCTTCATAGTGCATCCCCGCCGGGTGGGTAGGAATGCCCGAAGGCTTATTCACCGCACACAGATCCTCATCCTCATAGAGAATATCGACCGGATGCTCTGTCAGTACCAGATGGTGAGAGGCTTCCTCCTCTTCTTCGAGAAGAACGGACACTCGATCCCCCATCTTCAGCTTCCAGGTCACTCGCCTCTGCTCTCCATTCACCAGAATGCCGCGTTCCCGGAACTTCAGCCGGCTGATCTGTCGCTTCGACAGTCCCAGTCTGAGACGCAGGAAGTCATAGAGTTCCATCGGCCGATCCACAGGCTCTGTCAGGATCTTCTCCATCCTATAAGTCAGCCAGGAAGGCTTCCGCCAGTTCCCGGTCCTCCGGTGTCGTCACCTTGATGTTCGTGTAGTCCCCCTCAATCAGCTGTACCGGTTCTCCCGCAAGCTCCAGAATCGAACAATCATCCGTGATTCCCGATGCATCCTTGAATCTCTCATGAGCTGCCTTCAGAATACGGAGATCGAAGCACTGGGGCGTCTGAATGACCCAGGTCCTTGCACGAACGGTCGTCTGAGTCACCAGCCCCTTCTCATCTGTGAGCTTGATGGTATCCTTGGAGCGCACGGCAATCGAGCAGCCGGGCACCCGGTCCATCGCGTCAAGGCATGCATCCACATAATTGGAGCGAATCATGGGTCTCGCGCTGTCATGGATCAGAACGATATCACCCTCTGCCGCACAGAGTCCATGGTAGACCGACTCCTGCCTGGTGCTTCCGCCGACTGCGTAGGAGACCTTCGAAGGATCCTTCAGCTTCGCCTCTCTCACGATCTGCTCTGCGATAGCTTCCTCTCCGGCCTTCACAACCAGAATGCAGACATCTACCAGTGGATGATTCGCCAGCACCTCCAGGCTGTAAGCCAGGATTGGCTTCCCTCCAATCTCCACATAGACTTTATTACCGTCTGCGCCGAACCTGGTTCCGCTGCCTCCGGCAAGAAGGATCGCACTTACTTTCTTATCCTTGTACATTGGCTTACCCTACGATAAAGTCTGCGGTCTTGCCTCTGGCTGCCGCTATCAGATCTGCCGGTGCAAGCTCCAGCTGAAGTCCCAGCTTACCTCCGCTGACCAGGACCGTATCCAGCGTCAGGATAGACTCCTGAAAGAAGGTCGGGAACTGCTTCTTCATGCCGATGGAAGTGCAGCCGCCTCGCACATAACCTGTCAGAGGGGTCAGTTCCTTGAGCGGAAGCATCTCCAGAGACTTCTCTCCCGCTGCCTTGGCTGCCTTCTTAAAGTCGATCTCATCATCGATGGGAAGAACGAAGACATAGTAGTTCTTACTCTTGCCCACAGTCACCAGGGTCTTATAGACTCTGGCATGGTCCTGCCCCAGCTTGTCAGCCACCTGCGCTCCATCCGTGAACTCATCGCACTCATAAGTGTGACCGGTGTACTTTACTTTATTCTTATCCAGAATGCGCATCGCATTCGTCTTGACTTCTTTCTCTTTCTTAGCCATCTCATATTCTCCTTTACAGCTTCCATGGATTGGGGCGGTTCACCGCCTCACAGCAGATCACCTGCAGTTCCTGCCGGTTTCTCAGACGAAGAAAGGCCAGGTCGCGGGACGTCTTATCGGCGAAGATTCCATAGACGACAGAACCCGAGCCCGTCATCAGACTGCCCAGCGCACCGGCTGCCAACAGATCCTGCTTCAGTTCCCGGATCAGTTTTCTCTCGGGAACCGCCTCCTCGAATACATTATAGAGATTCGCAGCCATCCCCGCAAGGTCTCCTGCCTCCATCGCAGCGATCATCGCCAGATTGGGATTCTTCTGATCCTCATACCCGTGCGCATCGATGGCGTGGAACATCTCTCCTGTGTTGAAGGAGGCCTCCGGCTTCAGCAGAAGAAGCGGATACTCGGACAGACTCTCCGGAGTCTCAATGGCAGTCAGGATTTCTCCCACGCCGCGTCCGATCGTCGCCTGCTCCATCATACAGGGCGGCACATCTGCCCCAAGCTTTACACCAAGGTCGATCATCTCCTGAATCGACAGTCCAAGACAAAAGTGTTCATTCATCCACAGGATCAGAGCAGAGGCATCCGTGCTTCCTCCGGCCATGCCGGCTCCCGAGGGAATCTTCTTGATCAGATGGACCCGAAGCCCATGGACCTGCTCCGGGAAGTGCTCCTTCATCAGTGTCCAGGCTCTCCACGCCAGATTCTTCTCGTTCGCGAATGCGGCAACCGTACAGGTAAAGTGCATCTCCTCATCGCCGGATTCCTCCACATGAATCTCATCCGCAAGTGACACCGGCTGGAAGATCAGTTCCAGATCATGATAACCGTTCGGTCTGCGCCCCAGCACATTCAATGTCAGATTGACCTTCGCTTTCGCATATAAGACTTCCATAATATCCCTTTCTTCCTCACCATCGTCAGCTCCTATGACAGAGAACAGGCAAAGCACAGGCAGGATCCACACGTACCGCCTGAGCATTTGCCTGTCATCCAGGGTTTCTTACATATCTTCCACTGTCAGAATACAGAAGACCTGCACACCAAGACCCTGACCGAATGCGGTCAGTCCTTCGCCGGTCGTAGCCGTGATTCCGACAGAATCCGGCGTCATGCCCATCAGGGATGCGATGGATGCCCGCATCTCTTCCACCTTCGGCGAGATCTTGGGCTTCGCGCACTCGATCGTCATGCTGAGATGAACCGGCCGGAACTTCTTCTCCGCCAGATCCGCCAGAGCGACCTTCAGGTACTCTCTGCTGTCCGTGATTCCGGCCCTGCACATCTCATCGGCCGGCTTGCCGAGGATGTTGCGGCAGGTGATTCCGGATACAGCATTGATGATGGCGTGGAGCACGACGTCTCCATCGCTGTTTGCTTCAAAAGCGGGAGCCGTGTCGAATAACACGCCTCCCATAATGCACTTCTTATTATTCGGCGCAGCCGCAAAGCGGTGACTGTCCTGCCCGATGGATACTCTCATGTACTTCCTCCACGATCTGATCGACAGACTTGTTGTCGGTGTGAATCACTACATCCGCTGCATTCGCATAGATATCCGCGCGCTTCTGCTTCATCTGTGCGATATACTCCACGTTCATATGACCGTTCAGCAGAGGACGGGTCGTGAAGTTCTTAACACGCTCCAGGATGGTCTCGGGCTCTGCCTCCAGCAGGATGATGAATCCGTTCTTCTTCATATATTCTACGTTCTGAGGACGAACCGGCATACCGCCGCCGCAGGATACCACATAGTCACTGACGTCTACGAGTTCTCTGCAGATATCCGTCTCCATATCACGGAAGGCCTGCTCGCCCCTGGTCGCGAAGATCTCGGTAACGGGCATGCCTGCTCTCTCAACGATGATATCATCGGCCTCGATATGCTTGGTATCATACTTCTTGGAGTATGCCTGGGAGATCGTGGTCTTGCCGCTTCCCATGAAACCGATGAAGAATACATTTTTTGCCATAAGTGTGCCTCTTTCTTTCTGCTCTGTCTATCTGCAGAATCTTATTCTATGTTCGCTGCGCCATAGGTCGGCTGCCATTCCGGACAGCCTTGAAAGTATCCGGGGGGAGGATCTGCATTCATGTCTGTGCAGCGATTATATGTACACCCCACAGGGTGTCAATATCATATTAACTGTCCTGGCTTCTCCGATACTCGGTCTTCCAGGTCTCTACCAGGTTCTTCAGGCCGGCAGCCCGGCGGATGTTGTCCTTATCCATCCACTCAGCAGCCTCCTGACCCTTGCCGAGGAATCTCGCCTGTGTCTTCGCCTGTTCCAACTGTTCTTCCCAGGCCTTCTTCTTATCCGGGTGGATCCTTCGCAGCAGATCTTCCGGCAGACGGAGAGAAGGCTCCTGAAGCGTGATCTGATACCACATGCGAAGAGTATCGTCCATGGGTACGCAGTTCCAGGACTTCTCCAGATTCTCCGCAGCCTCTGCGAAGCGAAACTGTCTCGCACAGGCGACACCGCGTCCCTTCCAGACGCTTCCCCGAAAGGAAGCCTCCTGCAGCTCCGGCGAATTCTGATTCAGGATCCGGTCATATTGAAGGACCGCACCTGCATATCTGCGATGCTGCAGAAGATACTCTGCCTTGTTCTTCATGCGCTCCGCCTGAGACATCCGTCCCAACCGGTCCATCCGCCTCCGGAATTCATTCAATTCCTCGGTATCATAATAATGGATATCCTGAAGTATGACAAGCAGCAGTTCCGCAAGATCAGCCTGATCCTGCCAACGGCGCAGCTTAGTCATCAGTTTCTCCATGCCAAGCTCCTGACCGAGAAAGCTGTAGAGTCTCTCATCCAGAAAGTCCTCACCGATCAGCATGGCATTGTTATAGATATAATAGCTTAATTCCTCACCGGAATAGAGATGGATTCCCAGATCCTCTGCAAAGTAAGGAATCCGCACCTTCTTCGTACGGCAAAGCAGCATTGCGCTCATCTCATTCCTCCTTAAGACAGATAAAAATCACGGCGGATCGTCTTGCCCGAGGAGGGGAAGAGTTCTCCGAATCCCCGGTCGATCACCCGCACAGTCATGCAGTTCTCCGACAGGAAGGATAGGATCACTTCGATACGCGTCGTCTTGGGAGGACGCTCCGGGAACTCTGTCAGGTCGATCTTCACCTTATCCGATCTCGGAAGTCCGCAGGGAGTAATGTTCAGTTCCAGCTCATCCTCCCGGTCCGGGATCAATTCCACACTTGCCTGTGCCTCATACCAGTTCGTTCCTGCCTCGGCAAGTGTCAGATGTTCACTGCGGCCATCATACTGTACCGTCATACTGATACTTGAGCCGATCCTGCCCTCACACAGGCAGACGAAAGGATAGGCCGTCTGTTCCTGCAGCGTATCGTAGGCCAGGTAAGCAGCGCCGCTTGCGAAGATATGCTGACCCGCGAAGACACGTCTCTTATTACATACCACACGGAGAAAGTTCGGCATCCACTCTGTCTTCAGGAAGCCCTTGCCTGTCAGAAAGACAGAGGAGATGATCTTCCGGTTCAAGAGTCCCTCAGCACATCGGGTCAGGATCGTATCTCCGAGTCTCTGTCCTGACTCCGAATCCAGAATATCCAGGCTGAAGCTCTCCTCCAGACGCTCATGGGAAGCTTCCACAACACGCGGCTTGCGTCCGCGGATCATACGCATCTCATAATAGTGCAGCCCATCATCTGTCAGATCAAACATGCAGGAGAGATTCGACCATACCTCCGGCTTCTGATTCACCACATAGTAGACAAAGCACTCCGCATGGCTCATGATCCGAACTCTCTGTCTTGCGATGCCGCATCTCTCGGCAACCTTCACAAGAAGGTCCAACAGCGGGCCTTCCAGCGTCTGTACTGTGAAGACCAGACTGTCCACATCCTGCAGTTGATACTTGTCCTTCGCCAGAGAGAGCAGACGATCTACATAACGAGTCAGCAGATCCTCTGCGCTGTATCGCACGCCCTCGATAGTCGCATTGCCATCCTTGCGGGCAAGCTTCACCAGCTTGTCCACCATCGTGCCCTCGTTGAAGAGTGCCCGCCGGTAAGCTTCCTCGCCGATAAACCAGATATCGTCGACCTTTTTCTTACAGATCATGGTAGGAATCAGACAGGAAGCCTCATCATCGGACAGAGTGATCGGATCCGCAGACATGTCCAGCGGATTCAGACAACTGACCTGGCTGTAATCATCACATAAATCAATCCCCAGGATCAAACCCTGCATGATCTTCTCCCTTCCGATGCCTCCTGCATCCTCTATGCATCCCGTCCGCCTTTCTCTGCATCGGCAGACAATACACTTTCTTCCTTATCCAGCACAAAAAGCTGCTCTGTCCAGGCTTCCTGCATGCCATAGTTCAGCACATCCTGCTGCCACCCAAGCACACCTTCAGAATCCTGTACGCGGACAAGCAGCCGGTTCAATTCCGCAAACCTGCTGTGATCCGCCGGGTCTGAACTTCTACCGCTGCGGCTGTCCCTTGCCAGAGTCACCGTTCTCCCGGGTTCCTCCTTCAGGATCTCATATACCATCTCTTCCCCTGCAAAGAGAAGATAGGACTTCACATACACCCCGGGATAGACCTGCGGCATCGCCATACGAATCGGCTCCTGCCCCTGCATCTCAGGAAGCACCTGGAGACGAATCTCCAGACGCATATCCGGTGCCCCGTGATACTCGATCCACTCCCTCTGCTCGATGCTCTCCGGAAGTCTCACCTTGCCGGCCAGATTCTTCATCCAGGCGAAGGTCAGGCCTCTGCGATAGAGTTCGCTGATCATATCCTCGCAGACGGTGCAATCCTGCTCATCCAACTGTTCCATACCGGCATAATAGCGGCTGAGTGCCAGCACACAGATGAGAGGCACCTGCCGTCTCTCCTCCGGATCTGCCATCAGATGCCGTACAAAGCGGAAGACACTGCCATCCACATTCCTGCCCTGCGTGAAGTAGTCATCGCACTTCACGGCAAAGTAAGCATGAATCAGCAGACGGTCACCGACCCCCCGGCCCACATACATGCGGAATACCCGGTCCAGTCCGGTCCTGACATCCGCGAAGAGCATCTGCCCGAGCAGTCGTTCCTCCATTCCATGTGTCGGAAGCTTTCTTGCGGTGATCTCCTCCAACACGCCAAGCATCTTCTGACTGCCGGAGTTATAATGCGCAGCCAGATATTCCAGAACGACCTCGTCACACTGCCCCTCCTCAAAGAGATAGAAGCAGATATCAAGAAGCAGTTCATCCATCGTGAAGAGCCCGTTCTGAATCGTCAGACTGATCAGACGAAGCAGGCTGGAGGTGGGCATCTCCCGGAAGCCGATCTTGCGCACCTGACGTCCGGCCTCAGTGAGAAGTCCCAGAGAAACCATGATCTCCACCAGTTCTCTTCTCTGCGTCGCAGTGATGGATGCATTGCGCACGCACTCAAGGATCTCATCCTCGTCCGGATCCGATCTTCCGATCAGATCATCCGCATAGGCCTGCGTCAGATTCTTCCGATACTGACGATGCAGTCTGCCATTCTCCATCTCTTTCTTCACAAGACGCGCCTGACTCAGAGTCAACCGTTCCTGCTGAAGAGCATGTGTGCAGGCCATCATACGCGTCATCGCATGCTTCGCATAGATCTCCTGACAGCGATCACGAATGACGTCCATATCAGAGAAGAGCTCTCTGATATGACAGGGAACTCCGGCATAGCGATTCCCCGCATGGTCCGTAAAGATTACACGACACAGATTCGTATAGAAGGGTACTGCCGTCTTCCCATCATGCATCGGGTAAGCGCGCTCCTCTTCCATCTCACCGAAGGTAAGAATCGCCTCTGAGAAACCCTTGTAGACACATACGACCTCCCTTGCCTGAAGGATATCCGGCAGGACTCTTGCCATACGGTCATCAATCAGCTCCGGGGTCAGAACGTAAGAATAGATCTCCGCCAGATCTCCGCTGATGCATCCCTCATGAATCTGCTCCTTTACATAGGTGCGCAGCTGGTCACGGTAGGAATTCATCATTGCAGTGTCTGTCACCGAGAATCGGAAGAGATTCCGATAGAGAACCAGCTGTGATTCCGGATTTCTGGGACTATTATAGCTGAAGTAGAGAAGGATCTCCCTGGGAAATGCTTCCGGGTAGTCTTCCGGCACCGTATAGAGATAGTAATCATACAGGCGGGTCAGACGAATATCCCTCTCCACTCCCTTCTGAAACCAGGGGAAGTATCCGGCATCTCTCTGCTCTCCCTTGATCAGGATCGAACACAGACCGCTCAGGATCTCATCCTTCTCATAGGTCTCATAGAGAGCCTTCAGGATCCTGCCCAGCATACTGCGGTATCCACGCTCCTTACTGCACAGAGAGGCCACATAGACGGCCGTCTTCTCTGTGAGCAGCTTCTTACGTGCACCGAAGAGCAGAGTCTGCAGTTCGAATTCTCCCAGGGAATCCAGGATATCGGGATGCCTGTTGTAGATCCGGCAGGCCTCCAGATAGAGGAAGGGGCTGCGGCTGCCCTGACGATAGTAGTTCTCGATCCGTCCCAGCATCTCTCTGGGGCGGTCCGCCAGCCCTTCATCCATGGCAAGCTGCAGAAGGAAGAGGAACTCGGAGACTTCTCCCTGTGCCTCATAGATCCGGAGGATCTTGAGCATCTGCTCCTTCTTCTCCCAGCTCTCCGTAACCTGTACCTGCAGATAGAGGTAAGCGCAGTAGGCATCGACATCCTCCCGGCGCTTCTCTTCTACACTGAGCTTGAGGTCTTCCAGGATCATAGCTGCCAGTTCCCTGTCATTCTTCCAGTAGCTGATGGCAGCACGATAGAGTCTCTGGCGATCATCCGGTTCTGTATCCCGATTCAGCTCTTCCCAGGCGTACTGAAGATAATCCAGATTCTCTGCGCGGTCTCCTTCACCGGAGATGAACTTCAGCAGGGTCTTCCAGAATTCCAGCTTCTCCGCACGGCGCTCTCTGTGCTTCCTTGTGGCAAGGCCGGTCTTCGGCTGTGCCGAGATCACAAGTTCTATGGGAATATCCACGAAGGGAGTGCTGACCGTGATCCTGGCCAGATTCTTCCCATGATGGAGAAGCTCTCTCTGAATCGTGAAGGGGAGACGGAAGGTATCCTCCGGCATCTCCTGCGTATTGTACCTTTCGCGCTCGAAGGCAATGGCGGGATGGTCTGACTTCAGAGTGATCGGAAGATATCCCCAGGTATTCTTCTGAAGTGTGATGACATCCTTCAGTTCTGCCTCCTCTACCACATAGCTGCTCTGTCCACGGACAAGCGTCAGGCTCACCCTCTCCTTGGCTCCGGTTCCGCACAGGAACTCTTCTACCAGATTCTGGTGGTTCACAGCACGGCGCAGACCATCATAGAGTCCGCGCAGCCCCATATCCTCCATGAAGGGAAGGCGATAGAAGTCTCTCGACTCGAACAGGGCCATAGCGTCCTTGGGATGGGTATGCGCATACTCTGCATAGTCATCCAGGGATTCCAACGGATAGGTGAACTCTCTTCCGTTCTTCATCACCTCAAAGCGATAGGGTATCTGCAGTTCTCCACCATTGTAGATCAGATCGAAGACGCCCTGAAGGATCGTCCCCTCCGCAAGGCTGTCCGCCTGCACCTGATAGGGAATATAGATGCTCGTTCCGGCGAAGGTTCCCTGAGGGAGGAGAACTCTGCTATCGTCCGAATAGATCAAACCACGAAAAGCGAGCTGATTCCCACTTGCCAAGTGGATATCACCCCGATAGTTCTGGCCATATGCAATCTGTTCCTCCACGACGGGCACTTCCAGGAGCAAGGGCTTCTCCTGATGGACATCGCCCTCCGCTAACCGGCTGATTCTCTCTCTCATTCCATCACCACCTGTCTGAGAACGGTCCGGCAGGTACTGCCGAACCGTCACTGACCAACATCTTACTACAGTTTACTACAGAATTCCATATATTTTTTCAGTTCTTTTTCATATCCATTGTCACCGGGCTCGAAGAACTTTCTTCCCACCAGTTCATCCGGCAGATACTGCTGCTTCACATAGTGGCCCGGGAAGTCATGGGCATACTGATAACCGATCCCACGCCCCAGCTGGGATGCGCCGCTGTAGTGGGAATCCTGCAGATGGGGCGGCACTCGCTGAATCTGCGTCTCCCTCACGGCCTGCATCGCTGCATCGATCGCCATATAGGAAGCATTGCTCTTGGGAGCCGTCGCCACATAGACCGCAGCCTCCGCAAGAGGAATCCGCCCTTCCGGCATGCCGACGCGCTCCAGGACCTGGGCTGCTGATACAGCCACTGTCAACGCATTGGGATCTGCCATACCGACATCCTCTGCCGCACAGATCATGATACGCCTTGCGATAAACTTCGGATCCTCCCCCGCATAAATCATGCGAGCCAGATAGTAGACTGCCGCATCGGGGTCCGACCCCCGCATACTCTTGATGAAGGCCGAGATGACATCATAGTGATTATCTCCGTCCTTGTCATATCTCACATTTCTCTTCTGGATGCATTCCTCAGCAACAGCACAGGTCACATGAATCCGGCCATCTGCGGAAGGAGACGTCGTAAGCAGAGCAAGCTCGATGGCATTCAGTGCCGCTCTGGCATCGCCGCCGCAGATATCTGCAAGGAAGTCCATGGCATCCGGTTCCAGCACCCCCTTGTAACTGCCCATCCCTCTGACAGGATCCGTCACCGCTCTTGTCAGGATCGTCTTGATATCTTCCACACTTAAGGGATGCAGTTCAAAGATATGAGACCGGGAGATCAGTGCCCGGTTGACCTCAAAGTAAGGATTCTCCGTCGTCGCACCGATCAGAATCACGGTTCCATCTTCCACAAAGGGAAGAAGATAATCCTGCTGCCCCTTATTAAAGCGGTGGATCTCATCGATAAAGAGGATTGTCTTGCTTCCGTAAGCCCCCAGATTGGTCTTCGCCGACTGTATAACCTCTTCCATATCCTTCTTGCCGGCCGAAGTAGCATTGATCTGACAGAAGTTCGCCTGCGTCGTATTCGCAATCACCTTCGCCAGCGTCGTCTTGCCGGTTCCGGGAGGTCCGTAGAAGATCAGGGAACTTAACTTATCAGCCTTGATCGCGCGATAGAGCAGCTTATCCTTCCCGAGGATATGATCCTGACCAACCACCTCGTCGAGGGTCGCAGGACGCATGCGGGAAGCCAGGGGTGACTCCTTCTCCTTCCTCTGCTGACCCATATATTCAAATAAATCCATAATGTAACCTCATATCTATATAGGAAGACTTCCGGCTGAGCACCGTCCTGATTCTGCTTAAGAGGACTTGACTCTCTCCATGATATAGTAGTCAAATACCGGCTTGGATCTGGCAAGCTCCTCCTTATTGTGAACCGTCCATCCCACCGGTGTGATGAACTTCCGCCAGAAACGGAAGAAGGGCGCATTCATGAACCGAATATCATAGGCGATGAAGTCCGGCCGGGTAATCAGGTTCAGCATCATGGTCTCCATCAACGCAAATTGCCAGCGATGTCCCTTCGCCTCTGTACGATAGAAGTCCGTGCACAACTGTCCACGGCGCACGAAAGGACGATTCATGCGGAACCAGAAGAGGATCGCAGGATGAAAGGATTCGATACAGTACTGACCCAGATACTGATCCAGGATGCCGGCGGTCTTCTGGCAGAGTTTCTTCTGATAGATATTCTTCGGAGCCTTCAGCTCGATGATCAGGGGTGTCCTGCCATCCACCAGACGAAGCACATCCACCAGAAGGGGAATCCTCTCCTTCGAATCATAGAGTGTGAACTTCTGCAGCTGATTGTAGGTATAATCCCGGATCATGCCGGAGACACCGCAGACACGGTCCAGTGTATCATCGTGAAAGACTACGATGCGATTGTCCTTCGTCAGCTGAACATCCAGTTCCATGCCGTAACCGTGTTCCACAGCACGGCGAAAGGCCTCCAGGGAATTCTCCGGTGCTATCTTGTGGTTACCGTGAAGGCCACGGTGGGCAAAACGACGAATCGTAAAATCCAACATAAAAGTATCCCCCCATGTTATCTGTATCCTACAGTATAACATATTCCCAAGAATATAAGCAATGTTAGGATTCGCTATTCCTTTTGAATACGGAGTAAAAGCAGGCATTCGCAATCTGCTTCACCTCTTGCCCCCGCCTTCGCCTTTCCGCTAATCATTACTCCCGTGATAGTCTTCTACGATGACATTCGCTTCCTTCACCCTTACCATCATCGCTCCATCTTCATCCGTCCGGTGGATCTCTGCCTTCACCGCCTCCAGTCTCTCCAGCACCTCCGGGGTTGGATGTCCATACCGATTGCCGGATCCTACAGAGATTCCGGCAAACTCCGGATGCAGCACCTCCAGGAATTCTTCCGAAGAAGAGTACTTACTTCCATGATGTCCCACCTTCAGGAAGTCCAGATTCTTCGGCAGCAGTCCTTCGCCGATCAATTCCTGCTCCCCCTCCTCCGCAAGGTCTCCGGTGAACAGAGCCGTGAAGTCTTCGTATTCCAGTGTCAGTACCATGGAGGAGTTGTTCTTATCCTCCTCCCAGTCGGCGAGCGCTGCGTCCGATGGGTAGATACAACGGAAATGCACATCTCCCCACTCCCAACAGTCCCCCTGACTGACCTGCCTGAGCTCCGTACCGCACGCTTCCGCTGCTGTTCGCAGCTCTGACAATTCCTCATCCACAAGAGAAGTCTCCGTCAGGCACAGGCGATCCACTAAGATCACTGCGTCTTCCAGAACTTCCGCCAGCCCGCTATAGTGGTCCTCATCTCCGTGAGTAACGAAGATTGCATCCAGATGATCGATGCCCTGACTCTTCAGGAAAGGAAGGATGCGGTAAGTCCCGATCTTCTTCTCCGTCGTTGAGCCTCCATCGATCAGGCAGGTATGACCGTCCGGAGTTTGGATACAGATACAGTCCCCCTGACCGATATCCAGCAAGGTGATGCGAAGTTCCTCAGGACAGGGAATGCATAGAATACGGATCAGGATAACCAGCCACAGGATACCCATACAGATTGGAACAGACGCGGATGACAGGCAGCTTCGCAGAACTTCTACCGTTAAGCCTATGTTCGCCCCAACAGCGGACTTAATCCATAGGTCGGAAAGTCTGCGCAGCCATACGTCAAGCTTCCCTTCCCGAGCGCACACGCTTCCCCCGATCTCCCTCACCCGTATTCGATGTTTCTCTTCCTTCAGCCGCCGGATATCAAGCCTCAGGATTCCGAATCCCATCAGAAGAATCAGATAATATACAGCGATGCTCCAGCCCTCCGGGTCCCCGGTCACGATATAGGCACCCGGCAGCAGATCCACCAGCCGGCACAGCTTCTCATACCAGAGAAGGACAGCTCTCGCAATCAAGATTGCTCGGGAACCAACAGTACTTCCCATAGTACCTGCCCCTGCAGGAAGCAGCCACCCCAGGTTCTCCCACCCCCAGGTGAAGAACTGCATCCCGAGAGCTGTCACTGCCACTGTCCCAAGCAGCAGGCCGGTCAGAGGAAGCACGATCAGATTCAGCAGAACACTGTAGGTCGGAATGACATAGTAACTATTCGCGATTACGGGAAGTGTCATCAACTGAATCACCAGTGCGAAGGCAAGACTTCCCAGCAGATCCCCCAGATTCGCCCTCCAGGCTTCCTTTCTCTTTGCTTCATCAGTATACTTACTCTCTCCCAGGTCAGAACTCAGTCTTGCCTCCTTCTCTCTCTTCCACTTGCGAAGTTCCCACCATCTGCTGCAGAGCGGCCAGGCCCAGGCTACCCCCGCCATTGCAAGGAAGGAGAGCTGGAATCCGCTCTGCATAAGAAGCAGGGGGTACTCCGCAAGCAGCAGAATCCCCGCAAGGCTGAGTGCTGAGAGCTGATCATAGGTTCTCCCCAGAACCTGCGCCAGGAGGAATGCCCCGAACATGCACAGAGCCCTGAGGGAAGAGGCTGCTCCGCCGGTCATCCAGACATAGCCGCTCATCACAGATCCGCTGATCAGCAGATTCCCCCATGCGGGACATCCTATCTTCTTCATCAACCGATAGAGTGCCATGCCAAAGAGAGAGATATGAAGTCCGGAGATGGCCAGAATGTGAGCGATCCCTCCATTCTGATACATCGCCTTCACTTCGCTGTCCATAGAGGAGCGATCTCCCAGGAACATCGACAGGTAGACACCCGCATCCTCCTCCGGTGCGATGCATAACAGCTGTTCTCTCAGTGCTTCGCGGAATTCCCAGATTCGCTGCAACACGAAGAGGCAGCTGTCATCTGACACCTGCACCGCATCTTCCCACAGGGCATAATCGATCCCCTGGGCTCTATAGTATGCATTCTGATCAAATTGTCCCGGATTGGAAGGTTCGTCGAAGGACGACAGTTCACCGGTCACTTCCACCTCATTCCCAATCTCGAGTTCACTGATATCGTTGGTGAATACCAACACATGATGGGTACTGAGAACTGTACCCGAAAGAATGACCCGGCAATCTGCCAGCTCATAAGAAAATCCCGTGGAAGTGCGCCGGAACCGGTCCACCGAACCACAGACCACGACATCCGCAGAGTCAACCCCTGCCATGGCGCGGTCAAGTGAAGTGGCGGGAACCAAAGCGATCCCCAGCCACATAGCCACCATCTCTCCCAGAATCCAAACCCCAAGGATCCCAAGCAGTGGTCTCTTCACTAATTACCTCATGCACATATGTGCGTATGACTTATTCGTTAAATTCTTCATCTGCCTCCAACGGTGCAGCAAAGGAAATGCTCTCACCGAAGGTGACATCTGTCGATCCGTTGATCATCAACTGTACGGAATCCACATCCTCCAACGCCGTCAGACTATTCACCAGTGAATAGACCGGAATGTAATCCGGGAGCGTAGAGTTCTCTGAGGAGAAAGTATCATCCAGATTCACGTAACAGATCCTGTTCTTGACCGTGACGCTGATCACCTTGGTTCCCGAAGGGATGGAACGGTAGAATCCCTCCTCCAGTGGTCCTTCAATCAGCTGATTGACGATCTGCAGCTCGATGGACTGATCGGCAGTCTTCGTCATAGACAGACTCTCCGGAATCAGCCGGTCTCCTTCCTCGTTCGCGAAGTAGAGCTTCACGATCTGATCGGATTCCTTCTCGCTGGTCACCACATCAGATAGAAACTGTCCGGCTGTCATGGCACCGATCTCTTCCCCCTGTACTCCAGACAGGGCATATTGTTGATGTTGATCATCACACTGCCCACGTCATCGACCTGCGCCATAGTGCAAACCAGGGCACACCGGCAGAGAATCTCCTCGACAGTTCCCGCATCCGGATAATCCCCCGTCAGGTAGAGAACCAGGGCCGTCTCCTGCCAGGCGCTGTGATCGAGCTCCACCCCATCGGGAATTGCCGAACGGCCATCGTTGTACTGACCATTCTTCAGAACCTCGAACAATTCCTCCACCGCAGTATCTCCCGTGGAGGTGAGAGCATAGTTCGCCGTCAGGATACCGTTCCCCTCGGAATTCACATAGTAGACCCGGGTACTGTTCTCTGTCTGAGGTGTCACAACCTTCTCCTGACTACCGGAACAGCCGGCAAGCAGACATGTCAAAGCAAGTACCAGCAGGAGGAAAGTCCAGGCATGCAGCAGATGTCCTATATCCTTCATATCTACACCTCCTCATCCACATACTTCAGTGGAATACGGACAACGAAGGTCGTACCCTCTCCCAGCTTACTGTAGGCGCGGATCGCTCCGTGATGCATGGCAACGATGGTCTTGGAGATAGCCAGACCCAGACCGGTACCGCCGGTATCTCTCGATCTTGCCTTATCCACGCGGTAGAATCGCTCGAAGATATGTTCCAGCGCGTCTTCAGGGATGCCACAGCCGGAATCCGATACCTTGATAAAGAAGTATTGATAGTCTGCATTCAGGGATACCTTGACCCATCCGCCGTCCTTATTGTACTTGATGGCATTCTCCACCAGATTGGTGATCGCCAATGTCAGCTTCACTTCATCGATATCCGCCGTTACCGGGCGGAAGCTCTCGAACTTCAGATCGATATCCCTCCGGTTGGCAATCGGGAGCAGACGCTTCAGGATCAGTTCCATCATCTCGTTGATGTTCAGGCGCTCCAGATGCAGAGAATCTGCATTCTTCTCCAGGCGGGACAGGGACAGCAGATCATCGATGATCTTGCTCTCACGGTCCAATTCTTCGGAGATGTCCACCATGAATTCCTGATAGAGTTCTACCGGCGCTTCCCCCATGGAGGTCAGCGAATCTGCCAGCACACGTACCGAAGTGATAGGAGTCTTCAGCTCATGAGCTACATTCGAGACAAATTCCTGGCGGGATTCATCCAGTGTCTGCATTCTCTGCCAGGTCACATTGAAGGATTCACTGATTCTCTCGGTCTCTGCATAGGTATGGACATCTACCCGGCTGTTCTTGCTTCCCTCAGCCACATTACGAATGGATAAGGCCAGAGTCTTCAGTGGCTTCAGCAGGAAGTAGAGAAGCGTTGCATCGATCAAAAGCAGGATACAGAAGAATACCATCTGTATCATCCAGGCCGTCTCCTGCATATCCGTGATTGGCTGCTCAGTGTTCGTCGTAACCGCATTCACGATGATAGCACCCAGAATCTTGCCTTCACTGTCCCCTGCTGTGATCGGTTCCACGAAACAGAGCGTGTGCGCGTCCTGATCCAGAATCTCCGTGTAGCTTCCGGAGAAAGCCTTCAGAACACCGCTGTCCACACAGATCATTCCCTCATCCTGATCATAGGTATCCTTGATCACTACGAAGTCAGAATCCACGATACGGATCCGTCCGTACCAGGTATCTGCCATCTGGTCAAGCAGAGCATTATTGACCAGGTTCACACCGCCGCCCTCCATGTAGCCGGACAGGGACAGCTGATCACTGAGGATCTTCGCCTGCTCCTCCATACTCTTCATGGAACGATCCAGTACCGAATTCATATAAGAATGAAACAACACCTGATTAAAAATCATCACCGGCACCATGCCGGTGATGATCAAAATCAAAAATAACCATATATGAAGACTCAGACGCTTCTTTGTCTTCGCCTTACTTGCCCTTGTAGTAATAACCTGCACCCCATTTCGTGAATACGTAGCGAGGATCACTGGGATTCGGCTCAACCTTCTCTCTCAGTCTTCTCACATGTACATCTACAGTACGAACATCACCGGTGTATTCCGCACCCCATACCTTCTCCATAAGTTCCTCACGGCTATAGATCTTGCCGGGATTGGACAGGAGAAGCTCCAGGAGATCGAACTCCTTAGTCGTCAGATTCACTTCCTTGCCGGAGATGAACACGCGGCGGCTCTGAAGATTCATCTCCAGATCCTGGACTCTCAGACGATCGTCGTTCGCCGGTTCCTCTCTCCAGCTGCCCGCGGAAGCCGCACGGCTGCTGCGTCTTACAATGGCCTTGATCCTGGCCTTGAGTTCCAGAATATTGAAGGGCTTCGTCACATAGTCATCGGCGCCGTACTCCAGCCCCATGATCTTGTCCATATCATCGCTCTTCGCTGTCAGCATGATGATCGGCATGTCGGAGAACTCGCGGATCGACTGGCATACTTCCATGCCGCTGAGGACCGGAAGCATCAGATCCAGAAGTACGGCATCGTACTCTGTCTTCTTCGCAAGCTCCAGTGCCTGCCCACCATCATAGGCGCAATCTACCTGCCAGCCTTCCTGCATCAGGCTGAAGCGCAATCCCTTAACGATTGCCTTCTCGTCATCTACTACCAGAATTCTGTTTGCCATATATTCACCCTGCCTTATCTGTCATCTCATATATGAATCTTCCATCCCGGCTATCTCACCGTGATGTAGTCCTTGATCTTCGCATATGTAGCATCCCCGATACCGCTGACCTTCTTCACATCTTCAATCGATGTGAATGCCCCGTTGGTCTCCCTGTAATCTATGATGGACTGAGCTTTCACTTCGCCAATGCCATTGAGAGTCATCAGTGTCTCATGATCTGCCGTATTCAGGTTCACCAGTCCCTGCACCTCTGCAGAACTTGCGCCGCCCGCTGCCGAACTGCTGCTTCCACCTCCGACGTTTGCTGTGACCAGACCCTGTTCGATCTCTTCTTTCGAAGGAATCCGGATCTGCTCTCCGTCCGCCAAAGGTTCCGCCAGATTTATGTACTCTGTGTCTGCTTCCTTCGTAAAGCCGCCGGCTGCCTCTACAGCATCCTGCACCCGGCTTCCCTCCACAAAGGAATAGACCCCGGGACTCTTCACGCAGCCGCAGACATGTACATAGAAGATCGACTCCTGCGTCAATGTCTCTGCAATCAGAGGCTGTGCTCCCGCCAGATCTTCCTGATGAATCTCCACGAGGGTCATCTCCTGCTCTGCAGACTCCTTCATCACACTCTCCGTTTCGGAACCGGGAAGCGATGCCGAATCGATGTCCTCACTGCCTGCCCCTCTGCCAAAGGCCAGGAAGAACACGAGGATCAGGATCGGCAGATACCTCAGCCTGCCCTTCCAGAACTCAGATGCTTTTTTCTTCTTCATGCTGCCCCCTTTCCCGGAAGACAGCCCTTTCTGACAGATACATTCTATCGAATAATCCCCTCATCTTCAAGTCTTTATTTAAAATTTTTGTAATATTTGCGTAATACTGAAACTCTTTTGAATATTGATAAAATGTTCTTTCATGACGCTAATGAGAAAAAGTGGGCATAGCTGTGCTATACCCACTTTTTTCTCATATTCTCTCTTATCTTCTGTCTTTGGATATCAATCACATTACAGCGCCTTCACAATAGGAGCCAGGATGCTGATCATCTCATCAACATTCTCTTCGGTAATTACCAGCGGAGGTACGAAACGAAGGATATTGCTTCCTGCATTGATCAGGATCAGTCCCTGATTCTGCGCTTCCTGAATCACAGGACCTACCGGCACGGAGAACTCCAGGCCCTGCATCAGACCAAGACCGCGATGTGCGATGATCTTGTCGCTCTGCCAAGCCAGCTCATCGAGCTTCTCATAGAGATAGGCACCGACCCTCTTAACATTCTCGCATACGCCGAGAGACTCATAGAGATCGAATACCTTGTCTGCTGCCGCACATACCAGCGGATTGCCGCCATAGGTGGAACCATGATCTCCGGGGGCCAGTGCCGCTGCCTTCTCATTGGTCAGGAATGCTCCGATGGGAAGTCCGCAGCCAAGAGCCTTCGCTACTGTCATGATATCCGGTTTCACGCCGAACTGCTGGCAGGCAAACATGGTACCGGTACGTCCCATACCGCACTGGATCTCGTCACAGATCATCAGGATATCCTTCTCATCACAGATCTGACGGATACCCTGAATGAAAGCAGGATCTGCAGGATAGATGCCGCCCTCGCCCTGAACAGGCTCCAGAATAATAGCACAGGTCTTCTCGTTGATCAGAGCCTTCACGCTCTCCAGGTTATTGTACTCAGCAAAGTGAATACCGCCGATCAGAGGCTTGAAGGGATCCTGGTAGTGGGCATTACCGGTAAGGGACAGAGCGCCCAGACTTCTTCCGTGGAAGGAATGATCCATGGCGATGATCTCATGTCCGCCGTGTCCGTCACGGTTATAAGCATAGCGAAGGGCAGACTTCATTGCACCCTCGATTGCCTCGGTGCCGCTGTTGCAGAAGAAGACACGGTCCATACCGGATGCCTCGCAGATCTTCTTCGCTGCGGATACATTGGGAATGTTGTAGAAGTAATTGGAGGTGTGAACGATCTTGTCGATCTGGTTCTTCACTGCCTCGTTGAATTCGGGATTGTTATAGCCCAGTGCGAATACGGCAATGCCGGCGCAGAAGTCCAGATACTTCTTGCCCTCCGTGTCATAAAGGTATACACCTTCGCCGCGCTCCAGAACTACGGGGTAACGATTGTATGTATGCAGGAGATATGCTTCTCCCTGATTCATAATTTCCTGAGTATTCATCCTTTTACCTCTTCTGATTACTTATTGATGATGGCAGTACCGATACCTTCGTTGGTGAAGATCTCGAGAAGCAGACTGTGCAGCAGACGTCCGTCCAGGATATGCACACGGCTGACACCGTTGTTCAGTGCATCGACACAGTTCTGAAGCTTGGGAAGCATGCCTCCGGTCAGGGTTCCGCTGTTGATGAACTCCTGCGCTTCGGTGGTCGTCATGCTGTGGATCAGAGAACTCTTATCCTCGAAGTTCTTGTATACACCCTCAGTATCGGTCAGGAAGGCAAGTTTCTCTGCCTTCACTGCAGTTGCGATCGCACATGCAGCATCATCGGCATTGATATTGTAGGAATCATAGTTATCATCGAAACCGATAGGGCATACGATAGGAAGGAAATCTTTCTCCAACAGATCCATCAGGATCTTCGCATTGACTTCCTTGATATCACCTACGAATCCGATGTCCTCGCCGCCGGAGTACTTCTTCACTACCTTCAGCATACCGCCATCCTTACCGCTGACGCCGGCTGCATGAACACCCAGAGCTTCGACCTGCTGTACCAGACTCTTATTCACACGGTTCAGAACCATCTCGGCGATCTCCATAGTCGCTTCATCGGTCACGCGAAGACCGTTCACAAAGCGGGGAGTCATCCCGGACTTCTTGACCCACTTGCTGATATCCTTGCCTCCGCCATGAACGATGATCGGCTTGAAGCCGACCAGCTTCAACAGTACCACATCCTTGATGACGTTGGCCTTCAGCTCCTCGTCCAGCATAGCGCTTCCGCCGTACTTGACAACGATGATCTTACGATTGAACTTCTGAATATAGGGCAGGGCCTCAACCAGGACCGCTGCTTTCTTAAGATTCTCACTATCCATCTCTATCCTCCATATCCGGTATCGACATCTATACAGACGTTCCGAATGATAAACCTTCTAAATTTACGGAATTCCTATCGCATGACGGGATTCCATTCGGGCAAGGCCTTGCCCTCACCTCTGCCACTTGTGTGAATGTGTTCTCTCTTCGGGATCAGCTTCTGTAATCAGCATTGATCTTCACGTAATCGTAAGTCAGATCACAGCCCCATGCGGTAGCTTCAGCTTCTCCTGTCTTCAGGTCAGCAATCGCTGTCACTTCAGGGGCGGACAGGATCTCGGTTGCTTCTTCCTCGCTATAGTCGGTAGCGCTTCCGTTCTCGACGATCTTCAGCTTGCCATTCGCACTCTCGAAGTAGATATCTGTCTGCTCGGGATCGAAGTCTGCACCGGAATAGCCCATAGCGCAGAGGATACGTCCCCAGTTGGCATCATGTCCGAAGATTGCGGCCTTGGTCAGGTTGGAAGTTACGATAGACTTCGCGAGAACCTTGGCCTGCGCCTTGTTGTCTGCATGGATGACCTTCACTTCAAACAGTGCGCTGGCGCCCTCGCCGTCGCCTGCAATCTTCTTGCTGAGACCGGTCATCACGACCTTCAGTGCCTGGCAGAATTCTTCGTAGTCAGCATCCTCTGCCTGAATCTCTGCATTGCCGGCAAGGCCATTGGCCAGAACCAGCACGGTATCATTCGTAGAAGTATCTCCATCGACGGATACCATATTGAAGGTATCTTCTACATCATTGCTCAGGGCCTTCTGCAGCATCTCCTTGGAGATTGCACAGTCAGTTGCAATAAAGCAGAGCATCGTGCACATGTTGGGGTGGATCATACCCGCTCCCTTGCAGATACCGGACATGGTCGCCTTCTTGCCGCCCACCTGATACTCTACACAGACTTCCTTCGGAACCGTGTCGGTGGTCATGATGGACTCCGCTGCCAGTCTTGCATGCTCGCGATCACTGCCCAGATCGTCCTTCAGAAGACCGATACCCTTGCTGATGATATCCATGGGAAGCTGTGCACCGATGACACCGGTGGAGCATACCAGAGCGGAACCTGCGGGAGTGCCCAGAGCCTGTTCTGTCTCTGCTGCCATCTGGCGGCAGTACTGCATACCCTGCTCGCCGGTGCAGGCATTCGCCACACCACTGTTGATGACAACAGCATTCACCTGGCTTCCGCTGTATACAACCTCGCGGTCGAACTTGACAGGAGCTGCCTTCACAATATTGCGGGTGAATACACCGGCAACCTCACAGGGCGTCTCACTGTAGATCATAGCCATATCCTTCTTGTTCTTCTTCAATCCGGCGAAGACACCGGCGGCTGCGAAGCCCTTCGGAGCGGTAATTCCGCCATCTACTCTCTTGATCATGTATTATTCCTCTATTCTTTTGCCGGGAAACATCTTCCCAACCTAATGTGATTCCATACATATGGAAGTAATCTACGCTGATAGCATATGCCTATCTTCCCTTGAGATATCATTCTCTATATATGGAAGTGATGTCTGAGATTACTCACATCTGCAATGAAGCAGTACTGTAAGTCCGCGCATGAGGGTGATGCATCTCATGTCGGCCCTTCTTATAAAATTCCGGTCGCCACGATCATATCTCACGTGAATGCATCTACCTTGACAAGTTACATATATTACCACCTGAGGCAACAGATGTCAACGATACCCCGTGTATATTCTCATGATATATACATGTTCACGTGCTTTTCATGCATATTATGCGTTATTTATGCATATTCATGCATCAATTACTCGCTTATTATACAGCCTTTCTAATTTTTATGCAATATTTTTTATAATAATGCTTGCAAAAAAAGAGAGAGTGATGTATACTCTTGCAAGGTTGAGTGACAGATGACTTTTTTACTGCGCTCAGATATTGATTCGGCTGATGCGACGTTCGCAGGCACAGATGTAAGAGAGACACACCTGCGGCGCATGGGCATTTCCGGGAAGAATAATCACGCGGGCGAAAGTGTTCGCGAAGGAGGACTTTAATTATGAAGGAAAAGGTTGTATTAGCGTATTCCGGCGGACTTGACACCACGACTTTGATCCCCTGGCTGAAGGAGCAGTTCGACTATGAAGTTATCTGCTGCTGCATCAACTGCGGACAGGGCAATGAACTGGATGGTCTGGAGGAGCGTGCGAAGATGTCCGGCGCTTCTAAGTTATATATTGAAGATGTTATCGATGAGTTCTGTGATGACTTCATCGTTCCCTGCGTTCAGGCACATGCTGTATATGAGAACAAGTACCTGCTGGGTACCTCCATGGCCCGTCCTGTCATCGCCAAGAGACTGGTTGAGATCGCTCGTAAGGAAGGCGCTTCCGCCATCTGCCATGGCGCTACCGGCAAGGGTAATGACCAGATTCGTTTTGAGCTTGGTATCACTGCTCTGGCTCCCGACTTGAAGATCATCGCTCCCTGGAGAATGACCGATGTATGGACCATGCAGTCTCGTGAAGATGAGATCGACTATTGCAAGGCTCACGGTATCGACCTTCCCTTCGATATGTCCCACTCTTACAGCCGTGACAGAAACCTGTGGCACATCAGCCATGAGGGTCTGGAGCTGGAGAATCCCGCCAACGAACCCAACTACGAGCATCTGCTGGTTCTGGGCAATACTCCTGAGCAGGCTCCTGATGAGGGCGAATATGTAACCATGACCTTCGAGCATGGCGTTCCCAAGAGTGTCAACGGCAAGGAGATGAAGGTATCCGAGATCATCACCGAGCTGAACAAGCTGGGTGCAAAGCATGGTATCGGTATCATCGATATCGTTGAGAACCGTGTTGTTGGCATGAAGTCCCGTGGTGTATATGAGACCCCCGGCGGAACCATCCTGTACGAAGCTCATCAGCAGCTGGAAGAGCTGATTCTGGATCGTGCAACCTATGAAGTAAAGGAAGAGATGGGCAACAAGCTGGCTCAGATCGTATACGAAGGTAAGTGGTTCACTCCTCTGTGCGAAGCAATCCGTGCCTTCATCGAGGTAACCCAGAAGGATGTTACCGGTGAAGTGAAGTTCAAGCTCTACAAGGGCAATATCATCAAGGCCGGCACCACTTCTCCTTACAGCCTCTACAGCGAGTCTCTGGCATCCTTCACGACCGGTGATATGTATGACCACCACGATGCGTCCGGATTCATCACTCTGTTCGGCCTGCCTCTGAAGGTTCGTGCGATGCACAAGCTGCAGAGAGAGAACATGGAGAGCAAGTAAGATAGAACCTTAATATGAATTGATCATATAGCAAAGCGCGCCCCTGCGGACCGGGGGTCCGCACCGGCGCGCGGGTTTTATTTGGACTCCGCACC
>R17__coassemble_318_pt1 | contig 27772 bp, 20 predicted proteins | sample R17__metabat2_low_PE_029 | metagenome-assembled genome bin R17
AAGAAGTATATCGACGTGGAAGTCCCCGTGAAGGACGGCAAGTTCAACAATGAGGGAACCTGTGCGATTGCCGGTGTCGATGGTACCTGCGGAGAGCTGAAGGTACACTTCCTGAATCCGGCCGGCAGCAAGACCGGCAAGCTGCTTCCGACCGGGAATGTGAAGGATACGATTGAAGTACCCGGTGTGGGGAAGCTTGATGTAACGATCCTGGATGTATCCAACCCCATCGTTCTGGTGAAGGCATCCGATGTTGCCGGCGATATCACGAAGCTCCCCTCCGAGATCAACGCCGACAAGACTCTAACGGATAAGCTGGAAGCGATCCGCGGGACTGCTGCAGTCATGATGGGATTCGCCGCTGACCTTGCCGATGCAACTGCCAATTCTCCCGCAGTTCCCAAGGTTGGCATGATTGCTGCTCCTGCCTCCTACACGACACTGCAGGGTAATCCGGTAACGGAGGCAGATGCCGACCTGGATGTCCGCATCATGAGTATCTTCCTGTGCCACAAGGCCTGCCCTCTGACCTCTGCCTCCGCAATCTCCGTGGCCGCAGCCCTCGAAGGAAGTCTTGTCACCGATGTCCTCGGCCGCACGATGCCCTCCGGCTCCTCCGTGAACCTGGGACATCCCAGCGGTGTCATGACCATGTACCCGGATATCGAGAAGGAAGCAGACGAGATCAAGGTTCCCAGTGTTGCCGTTGCAAGGACCGCCCGCCTTATCATGTTTGGCACTATTTATTTTAAAAAGTTCAGTAAATATATATAAAGCTGCCTAAATCTGGGGCAGCTTTCTCTATATCTGTTCCTTTGCGATACGCAGGAATTCCTTCACCTGCGGAAGCTTCATGGTCTCCTCCCGGCACACGAAGTAGGTATGTCTCAGGAAGGGGGTTCCATCCTGGAAGGAGAGGGGTTCCTGATAGCCGTCAAAGTTCGCCAGACCTACTGCCGGCACGACCGACCATCCCAGACCTCTCCGGCACATATCCACACAGGTTCGGATACTGTCCACCTCGAGGAATCTCTCCGGCTTCAAGCCCTGCTCAGCCATCCAATCTGACAGCTGGGACATGAACTGCTGATCGGTCCGGCGGCTGAGATAGGGAAGATCCTCCCAGGGGATCCCCACCTTATCCTTCGCGCAGATACGGAAGACCTGTTCCGAGAAGAGCTCTTCCTTGACTTCCTTCCAGGGGAACTCCCCGCGCAGGATACCGACATCGATCTCATCATGCAGCAGCTTCTGGTGAAGCGGGGTACTGTGAGCTGTCGTCGTCTCCACAATAACGTGGGGAAGCTCCTTCGTGAACTGCTCCAGAACCTGAGGAAGCCTCGACCAGGTATAGTCCATAGAAGCGCCAACGGACAGGCGGCCGCCGACGTACTCATCCTCCCGCGGCATCTCCTTGCGCAGGCGCACAAGCTCCTGCTGGATATGCTCGATTCGTTCCACGGCGAACTCACCCTGAGATGTAAAGGACACACCTCTGCGGCTGCGGATCGTCAGCACGGCATCCAGTTCCTGTTCCAGATTCTGCAGACGCTTGGTAAGCGCCGGCTGCGTCATATAGAGTTCCTCTGCCGCTCTCGTAATATTCTTCGTCTGATGCAGGGTAAGAAGCACCCGCATGTCCAGTTCATCCATCTTGATTCCCTTCTATTCTTACAGTTTTATCTGTATTCTACGCTCTATTCCACCGACTTCAGAGCCTCTACCGGATCGATGCGGTCCAGTACACGGTTCGTAATAGCGTCCACCAGCAATGCGAAACCGAAGGACATGACTGCTGCGATCAGATAGCTGACCTTATGCAGCGTCACTGCAAAGTTGATGGAAGGCAGCTTCAGCACCATCATCAACATCTCACCCAGAATCCGTCCCAACGGCATGCCGATCAGAATACCGATTCCCGTCAGGATCAAAGTCTCCTTGTTCACATAGCGGTGTACCTCCGGATCGAAGAACCCGAGGACCTTAATCGTCGCCAGTTCCCTCTCACGCTCTGAGATGTTCGTCGTTGACAGCGTAAACAGGACCACGAAGGCCAGGGCCGCCGCCATCACGATTACGATATATACCACCATATTGATCAGAGCAAAGGCCGTAGAGAAAGTATCCTTCAGTTCCTGCGTACAGCTCACGGAGAGAACCCCCTCCATATTCGCTATGCTTTCTGCTACTTTACTATCATCTGCCGATTCTGTCAAATGCACTAACACTGCATTCTTCTCAATTTCTCCGAACAGACGCCGGTAACAGGCCTCCGTCATGAATACCGAATTGCCCAGATAGTTCTCCACCAGACTGAGAACCGTCCCCTCTGCCTGATTCAGATCCAGATCCTGGATTCGGACGATGTCTCCCGCCTCAAAGTTCAGGACTCTCGCCGCATTCTCTGTCACATAGACGCCGTCATCGCTGAGTGCCAGCGGAACCTTGTCCGTATTACACAGATTGATGTAGCCGTCCAGGGTCTCTCCCTCGGGAACTACATAGAGCTGAAGAGACAGAGACTCTCCGTCCTCATTCTTCAGCTTGACGGAGGAAATCTGCAGATAGATATCATCTGCCACGCTCTCAGAGATCAGAGCCTCCTCACCACCTTCGCCATGCAATGCTGCCAGAAGTGCCTCGCTGTCCTCCCCGGCTGAACTTACCGCCAGAATGTCATATTGATTGATGTAATCATACTGTCTGGGCATCAGGTCCGTCACCGTGTCCTTGATGGCGAAACCGCACAGCAGGATACCGGTACATCCGGCGATGCCGCAGACTGTCATGAGGAATCTCTTCTTGTACCGGAAGAGATTGCGCGCCGTTACCTTATTGAGGAAGGACAGGCGCTTCCAGATGCCGGGGAACCGCTCAAGAAGAATGCGGGAGCCGGACTTCGGCGTCTTCGGCCGCATCAGTTCTGCAGGCATACTCTGCAGGGTTGCCCGGCAAGTCAGCAAAGCTGCCGCCAGGATGCCTGCCCAGAAGAGGGCAGTTCCTCCGAAGCCATAGAGCGGATTGTAGCTCAGCAGATAAGAGGGCAGCAGATACATCGTATGGAAGATAATAAAGATGATCTCCGGCAGAACGATGAATCCCAGTAGATTGCCGAACAGACCGCCCAGCAAAACAGCAACGGTAATATAGACCTCATACTTACGCCGAATCTCCGCACTGGTGAATCCCAGAGCCTGGTATGTGCCGATCAGACCGCGATTCTCCTCAACCATGCGGGCAATCGTCGTCAGGCTGATCAGGATCGCCACGATGAAGAACATGATGGGGAAGGCCGTACCTACCGCTTCGATACAGTCGGCATCACTCGTGATATCCGAATATCCTCCCAGATCGTCCCTGGTACGCACATACCAGGATGCAGGTTCCAGATCCTCAAGTTCTGCCCAGGCATCGGCGATCTTCTCCTCTGCCTCTGCTTTCTTCTCATGATAGAGCGCAATATTCTCCTCAAGCTCAGCCTCGCCGTCTGCCAGTTCCTCCCAGCCATCGGCAATCTCTGCTCTGGCATCGGCAATTCTGGCTTCTGCTTCGGATTCCTGCTCATTCAGTTCTGCTTCTCCGTCCGCAAGCTTCTTCGCTGCCGCCTTCGCCTCGGCGCGTCCTTCTTCCACCTGCTTCCAGCCGGCTTCCCACTCGGCACGCCCTTCCTCCAGTTCCTTCCTGCCGCTCTCCAGTGTCTCCCGCGCAGATGCCAGGGAAGCCTTGCCTTCGGTAAGCTGCCTGCGGCCTTCCTCCAGTTCCTTCTTCGACTGCTCGAGTATCTCACGATTGCTGTCGATCTCCTCGTGAGCCGCCGCAAACTGTGCTGCGGCCTCCTCTCTCTGTGCTGTAAGCTGGGCCTGCTGCGCATCGATCACCGTAAGCGACGCATCCAGATAGCCCAGAGCCATGGCAAGCGATACATAGTCCTCGGAATAGAGCTCTCCCATCGCCTCCGCCAAGGCAGTAATCTCAACGGAAACCTGTCCGGAGATATCGGGGATAGAAGATTCCGACGCCGATGTATCTTCCGTACTGTTCCCGGCCGCAGTCTCTGCAGCCGCGGCTTCCAACTGTCCCCGGTAGACACTCTCTGAAGCACTGCGAAGCGTGCTCCACTCATCCTCTGCCCCGGTCAACACGAGCAGAGCGCTCAATGCGGCCGCATTCGCCTCCTGTTCAGCAAGATTGGCGACCACTTCCGCGCGCTTCTCCGTCAGCGTCACCTGCGCGGCATCCATCTGTGCATAGGCAGCAGTCTCCTGCCCGTTCAGTTCCTGCTCTCCGTCCGCCAGGGCTGCCTCTCCCTCAGCAAGCTGCTGTTCTCCTGCTTCCAGCTTCTTCTCATTCTCCTCAAGCTCCTTCTCACCGGACGCAAGCTTCTCTTCCCCTTCCTCAAGTTCCTTCTCACCGGACGCAAGCTCCTTCTTCGATTCCAGCAGCTTGCGCTCCGCATCATCTAACTTCAGATTGCCAGCCGCAAGTTCTGCCTTGCCATCCGCAATCGTCTGACGGGCGTCCGCAATCTTCTGCGCGGCCTCGGCAGCCTCCTTCTCAAGCTCGGCCTCCCCATCCGTCAGTTCCTTCTTCCCCTTCTTCAGTTCCCTACGAGCATCCCGGATCTTCTCCTCTGCCTCTGCGAAGGCATCCTTCATCGTATCCTCCGCATCCAGGATCTTCGCCGCTGCATCCTGAAGCAGCTGGTCATAGCGGGCGATCTCACGCTCCTCCTGAATGACCTCCTCGATCTGCGTCTCCACACGCTCGACCAACTCCTCATAATCGTCCGTGAAGCTGAGAAGCTCCTTCGCCCCGGCGACCGTCAGATTCACCGCTGTATAGTAGTCGCTCTCCACCGCTTCGCGGGTCACATAGAAGGTATAATCTGTATCGCTGGAAGTTCGGAAGGAGACAGAGCCCTCCGGATTGTCCACGCTCGTGACATCCGTGATCGTTCCGACGATCGTGAACTTCGTATGGGGGAAGTTCGGGGAATCCTCCTCCTCGAGGTCTTCCATATCCTCCATTTCATCGAAGGAGAAGTCATCCTCATCATCCTCGGAATCACTACTGTTATCCGCTTCGGTCTCGTCGCTATCCTCCGCATCGACCTCGTCACTATCCTCTGCATCGGAATCTTCTTCCGTATCCTCTATCAGTTCAAGCGTATCCCCCAGTGCCCTCCCGGCATCCTCCAGATAGCTCTCAGTCACAGCAATCTCATTCTCATTCTCCGGCAGACGGCCGCTCACCACATAGGGGACATCGATTCCATCGGCACAGAAGGTCTTCACTTCCGCACTTCGCATACCTTCCCCGGCTGCCACCTCTACGGTCTCACTGTACTGACCTTCCGCCGCCAGCACACCATCGACGGTCAGGAGAGCATCCACGTCATCCTCCGTCAGGCCCAGTGTTGAGAGAACCGTCAGATCATGCAGATTCTGCGCATCAAAAAAGCGATCTGCCGACAAGCGCAGATCATCGCAGGCTGCCTTCAGACCGGTCATCATGGTCACACCCAGAACAGTGATGACCATGAGCGCGATCAGGCGCTTCTTCTCCTTCCCTATGGTTCTCAGAATATCCTTGATATATGCTGACATGTCCACCTACTCCTAAAAGATGCACCCAGCCTGACGGGAAGTCCCCCTGCATGGCTTGGGCATTGGCTGATATCCATATGACTTACCACTCAATCTCGGCGATCGGCGTCGGTGTCTCATTGATCTCCTCTGAGATCACGCGTCCGCTGCGGAACCGAATCAGACGATCTGCCATCGGAGCCAGTGCGGAATTATGGGTGATCAGCAGAACCGTGATTCCTTCCTTCCGGCAGGTATCCTGCAGCAGCTGCAGGATCTGCTTGCCGGTTACGTAGTCAAGCGCACCCGTCGGCTCATCACAGAGAAGCAGCTTGGGGTTCTTCGCCAGAGCTCTTGCAATAGAGACTCTCTGCTGCTCACCGCCCGAAAGCTGGGCCGGGAAGTTGTTCTTGCGCGCCTCAAGTCCTACCTGATCAAGCACAGTCTCTGCGTCCAGTGCATCCTTGCAGACCTGTGCCGCAAGCTCCACATTCTCGAGAGCCGTCAGGTTGGGAACCAGATTGTAGAACTGGAAGACGAAGCCGATATCCGTGCGGCGATAGCCGATCAGCTGCTTCTTATTGTAGTCTGCGATATTCTGCCCATCCACGATGATCTCACCGGATGTCGGAGTATCCATCCCCCCGAGGATATTCAGGGCTGTCGTCTTGCCGGCACCGGACGAGCCGAGGATCACCGCAAGCTCTCCCTTCTCCACGCGAAAGTTCGCATCATTCAGCGCAAAGATGGCAGCCTCACCGCTGTTATACTGTTTGGTCACGTGATTGAATTCAATGTAAGACATCGGAGATCTCCTTAACTATATTCTACCTTTATACATTATAATCTTGAAACAAAAGAAAGTGTATGAAAAAAGCATGAAATTCTGTGTGTGAATGTACGATCGCCCTCTGGTTCTGCTCATCTTAGGAGATGCAGTTTTTGCGTTCTCGTGCTAGAATGAAAGTATATCACCTGATTCATTCAGGAAATCACAAGAAAGAAGGTATCTATAATGGAATTTGATAAATTAGTTGAGGTACGCCGCAGCGTCCGCTCCTATCAGGCGAACCGCGAGATCAGCACCGAAGATCTGACCGCAATCGTTAAAGCTGCCCAGATGGGACCGACCTGGAAGAACTCCCAGACCGGCCGCTTCTATGTAGTGGCATCTCCCGAGAAGGTCGCTGAACTTCGAGAGAAGTGCCTGCCCTCCTTCAACCAGAAGAGCACGGCGAATGCCTCTGCCTACATCGTTACCTGCTTCGAGAAGAAGGTAGCCGGACATACCAAGGGCATGCCGGACAACGAGCTCGGCGATGAGTGGGGCGCTTACGATCTGGGTCTGACCAATGCTTACCTGATCCTCAAGGCCGCTGATCTCGGCCTGGACACGCTGATCATGGGTATCCGCGATGCAGAAGGACTGCGCAGCCTGCTGGAGATTCCTGAGAGTCAGGAAGTCGTGGCTGTGATCTCCGTAGGATATCGTGAGGGCGAACCGGTTCTGCGTCCCAGAAAGGACACTGAGGAAGTCGCAAGATTCTTCTAAATGCTCACTTAACGGGAGATGTTCCATTCTTTTTGGAATACCTCCCGATTTATTCTTTTCGGGAATAATTATTCAACAATTCGAATTGCTCATAAAATCCAAATTATCTATACTCAAATCAGGATCTGACCAGTACTCGAAACCGTATATCATCGGTTGGCAGATCGGATTCCGGCGCGCGAGGAGTCACACGAGAATTCAGAGGAGATCAATATGGATACTAAAAAGTGGATCGTAACCGTTATCAGCTTTCTGCTTATGTTCTGCGGACAGTTCCTGCCGCCGATGTTCGGCCTGACACAGGTTGGTATGCAGGTTGCCGGTATCTTCATCGGAACCATCCTGCTGTGGATGTTCGTTTCCGTTACCTGGCCCAGCCTGCTCTGCATCATTGCCCTGATGTTTACCCCCATGTACACCTACTCCACCGCCCTGAATGGTTCCATGGGTGGATGGATCACTTCCTTCGTACTCTTCAGTTCCATGGTCAGCTGGTGCCTGGCTCAGACCGGCTTCCTGAAGAGATGTGCTGTATGGTTTGTAACTCGTCCCTGGGCACAGAAGAACCCCTGGCTCTTCCTTGGCCTGCTCTTCCTGGCACCCCTGGTGATCGGTTCCTTCATGAGCCCCATCCCCGCCTTCATTGTGTGCCTGCCTGTTGCAGAGCAGATCTTCGCAGAGCTTAAGTATGAGAAGGGCGACAGATTCCCTCAGATCACGGTTCTCGGAATCCTGTTCTTCGCATCCCTCTCTACCGCTGCTACCCCCATCGCTCACACGGTTACCACCATGGCACTGTCCCTGTATGAGGGCGATATGGGTACTCCCATTGACTTTGTAAAGTACACCATCTTCGGTATTGTTTCCTGTATCGTTATCTTTATCGTTGCCTTACTGCTGACCAAGTTCATCATGAAGCCCGATATGGACCGTCTGCAGCATCTGGACAATTCTATCCTGAAGCAGGATATGGGACCTATGAGCGTAGCTGAGAAGTGGACGCTGGCTGTATTCGCTATCGTTGTTGCTATGTGGCTGCTGCCCGGCATTATTAAGCCCGTACTTCCCACTGTTGCTTCCGCAATCAGTGGTCTCGGCACCCCTACTCCCGCCATCATGGGTGTCATCGCACTCTGCCTGATTCAGGTAGACGGCAAGCCTCTGATGAATCTGGGTACTGCCGTATCCAAGGGTGTTCCGTGGGGCGCAGTATTCATGGTTGCAGCAACCAGTATTCTCGGAAGTGCCCTGACCAGTGAAGATGCCGGTATCACCGTAGTTGTTACCAATGCTCTGTCCCCCATCATCGGCGGCATGAGCCCCATCCTGTTCGTACTGTTCATCTCTCTGTTCACGGTTATCATCACCAACTTTGCATCCAACACGGTAACTGTAACCCTGATGTACAGCATCTCCCTGCCTCTGGTCTATGGCGGTGCCATCGCCGGTGTAAACCCTGCAGCGCTGACCTGTGTCATTGGTGCCGGTGCCTGCGTAGCCTGCGCTACTCCTCCCAGCACTGCTCACGCTGCTGTTGCTGCCGGTTCCGGTTGGCTGAAGACCGACACCATGCTGAAGTACGGTCTGCTCTGGTCTGTTGCAGCTGCCATCCTCTTCGCAGTTGTCGGCTACCCGATCGCTGCCATGATCATGTAGTATCTACCCCGAAAGGAGTTCCCTTTGAGCCGTTTTACATCTTTCCCTTTGGTTGGCTCTTATGATGTTGTCGTTGTCGGAGGCGGTACCGCAGGCTTTGCGGCCGCCATCTCCGCCGCAAGGAACGGAGCCAGCACCCTCCTCATCGAGGAGAAAGCACATCTTGGCGGCACTGCAACCGGTGCACAGATCAGTATGTTCATGGGATTCGCCCAGGGCGAAGGTTATGCCGAGAAGAAAGGCATCGTAAAAGAAGTCTTCGAGCAGCTTCTTGCTGAGAAAGCGACGCCCGGTGTTCAGACGATCTACCTGTGCGGTAAGAAAGAACTGGATATCGATGTGATTCCCTATGAGCATGAAGCACTGATCCGCATCATTCACCGCATGGTAAGGGAAGCCGGTGTTCACACGCTGCTTCACACTCGTGTCATTGGTACAGAGACTAAGGATGGTCGTATCACAGAAATCGTATTCCACAACGAAGAAGGCATCCAGCGCGTTGCCTGCGGCAATGTCATCGATGCTTCCTTCCACGGATCTGTCGCTGCCGATGCCGGCTGCCCCTGGAAGGCCGGCGATGAGACCGGTACCCTGCAGCCCGGCACCCTGATGTATCAGATGGTTGGCGTAGATGCCGATCGCTATGATGCCGTTCCTCAGCCGGAGAAAGTGGCAATCGCCAATCAGGGCATCGCAGCTGGCGTCCTGAAGGTCAACAACCTGTTGGCCCGTCCCCTGCCCAACGGCATGCGCTACTGCAACATGAGCCGTCTGAAGGTCAATCCTCTGGATACTGCCCAGTGGACCGAGGCTGAGATGGAAGCACACGAGCAGGTCAAGCGAATCAGCGATTACTTCGTGGCACACGTTCCCGGATTTGAGGATGCAAAGGTTGCTTATATCGGTGAGTTCACCGGTCTGAGAGATTCCCGCCGCATTCAGGGCCGCTATGTCCTGACTAATGAGGACGTGCTGGAAGGACGTGAGTTCCCCGATGCCGTGGTTAAGAGTTCCTACCCAATCGACGTACACGATGCCAATGGTGTCGACAGCGTCATCATGAAACCCAAGACCGGAGTCTTCTACATTCCCTTCCGCGCGATGGTCACGAACGAGGTCAGCAATCTGGCATTGGCCGGCCGCTGCATCTCCACAGAATATCAGGCCCACGCCTGCATTCGAGTTATGATCACCTGCATTCGTCTCGGAGAGGTTGCCGGAGCAGCGGCAGCCCGCTCCCTGCAGGACGGCATCGCGCTGAACGAATTCGACGGAAGCCGCCTCTCCTTCATGTAATAATCCTACCTCTTAACATTTATCCCCAGAAATGCCGCAGGATTTCCCCTGCGGCATTTTATCTTCCTTATAAATGCTCATACCTGATCCTGCTTCGCCTCCTCTGCCTTCTGCAGAACAAAATTATAGAAGCTTCTGATCTGCTTCGGCACCTTCCTCTGATTCAGGATCACCATCTGTGTATCTCGCACCAGGGGATTCTCCAGAGGAATCATCACAAGATCATCCGACTCCTCCACCACAAGCTTTGAGAGAATGGCGATGCCGATATTCTGGGAGACCATGTGAAGGACCGATCGCACATTCGTGCAGTGCGTAGCAATATGAACATGCACATCGTTGTCCTCGAAGACCTTATTCACAGCCTTATGATAGACATCCATGGTCTTGTCTGTCGTGATCAGACGCTGTCCCTCCAGGTCCCGATAAGTCAGCTTCTCCCGGGCAGCCAGAGGATGCTTTCTTCCAACAATGACATAGTAGGGATCGATAGAGAAAGAGGCAGAGATATACCTCGGATCCTTCGAGAAGTTATCCCTCTCTCCATTCTGCAGATACATGCTGGACACGAAGACGACATCCAGAGTATGCTGATCGAGCGCCTTCAGAAGAGGCGTTGTCGTAGATTCCGTCATGCTGACATCCATCATCGGGTTCTGATTCATATAGTCGGCCACCAGCGGTACCAGAATGTTATTGTATCCGAAGTAGATACTTCCGATTCGAAGTTCCGATTGCTCTATGGCATGATACTGCTGCACAACATTCTGAATTCCTTCATACTCATTCAGAATGTGTTCCATATGGGCCACAATCTCTTCCCCGGCCGGAGTCAATGTCACGCGCCGGGTCGTACGCTGGAAGATCGTAATTCCCAGTTCCTCCTCCAGACGCTTAATTGCCTTGGACAGAGAAGACTGTGAACGATTCATCACTTCGGCGGCTTCCAAAAAAGTCTTATTCTCAACAACTGCCAGTACACACTGCATCTGTTCAATATCCATAACTATCCCTCATATATAGAACGATTGATTCACGAATCGTCGGTAACCTTCTATATTATAACATATTCTGAATATCTCATCGCCGATTCCCATTCCCATCGGACGCACGATTAAAAACTGTATGCCGGAGATCCTGCCTCCAGTCCCGTGCGGTTATGCTTCCATGCGGTGCTCTGCTTCGCTCTCGCACAGCTTAGCTTCTATATGCCGGATTTCTCCGCCACAACCAGATTGCCAGCACGGCCATCAGGAACTCTGTGACCAGCATGACATACCAGATCACATAACCCCCGAAGATTCCCGGCAGCAGCATAACAAGCAGCAGAGGGAGCAGGACGCCCCGAAGAATCCCAATCAGCAGAGACTCCCTGACCGACATAACGGACTGGAAGTAGTTGGCCAGATACAAGGCCATTGCCTGAAAGATGACCCCGGAGAAGTAAAGCCTTATCGCAGGAATGCCTTCTTCAAAGTAAGCAGATGCCCCTGACACGAATAAGGTAATGACCAGATCCGTCCGCAAGGCAGTGATTGCATAAAGGATCCCCGCTACCAAGATCGAGGTCACAAGGCCGATCTTCAGGAATGCTGATACGCGAGCCTTCCTGCCTGCACCGTAATTGTAGGAGATCAGGGGCTGGACAGCATTCCCCACACCGGCGATCATAGAGTTAAAAACGATAGCTGCATTCGTGATGACACTGTAGACGACCAGACTGCTCTCTCCCAGATAGGATAGAATCTGAATGTTGAAGAAATAAATAATAATGGCCGAGGAGAATTCTCCGAAGAAGCTGGCACTTCCATTCTTTGCGATACCGATCAGCCGGGAGAACCGGAAAGACCCCAGATGAAAGTGCAGCTGATTGCCGGGACTCCAAAGATGGGACAGGCAGATGATCGTATTGAGACCGAACCCCATCACGGTTGCAAGAATCGCACCGGTCATTCCCAGATGAAGAGGAAAGATCAGAATATAGTCCCAGATGATATTCCAGAGATTCCCCAGCACTGCCGCAATCATCGCACGATTGGGATCCCCGTCATTCTTCACAAAGTTCTGAAAGAAAGGTTCTGCAAAGTAACAGATGCAGGCGATCATCATGATTCGTCCGTAACTCATGGCATAGCTTCGATTGCTCTCTGTAGCTCCCAGAAAGTCTACCAGAGGCTCCAGAAAGAGATTCAGCACGATCGTGAAGAGTACCGACACGGCAAGAAGCACCACCACCGCCGTGGTATAGATGGAGTCGGCCTTCTCCGTGTCCCCGGCCCCCCTGGCTACAGACATACAGACAGATCCTCCGACACCCAGGAGATAACCGATCGCCATGAAGACAGAGAACATAGGAAGCATAATGTTCAATGCAGTCAGCCCCAGATCCCCCACACCATGGCCGATCATCATTGTATCCGTGATCACATAGAAGCTTGAGAAAAAGCACCCGCAAAGAGAAGGTACCAGATAACGCAGAAACAGTGACAGAGGAGTCTCCTCTGTCAGGTTATGATACATTTGAGACATCGTATTCTATACTTTCCTATTTGGATTTCGCACAGATGCTGGTTGCATCCGGTTGGCCATTCGGCAGAAAAATTATACCATAATTCCTGCCGCAATTCACCTTCATGCTTGCGAAGATGGCACTATAATGATAAAATTTCAATGTCTGTTTGGAATCCGGCCGCCCAATCCTGCGATGCATCCTTCGAGTGTCCCGGTTCCATGCAATTCCTGATTTCAATGATGGAGGATACCCTATGCCTGCCGCCTATGCCCACTACCGCTTCGGCTGTGACTGCATCGAGACACTGCCTGCGGTCCTGAAGAATGCCTGCCTTACCCACCGGAATCTCTTTGACTTCGGAGTCCATGGACCGGACATCTTCTTCTACTATGACCCTCTCTCCTCGAATGAAGTTAACCGCTTCGGTTCCGAACTTCACCACAAGTGTGGAAGAGACTTCTTTGAACATTGCCGTTATGCCTATCTGGGCGGCAGTGACAAACAGGCCATGATGGCTTATCTGCTGGGTTTCCTGGCCCACTTTACTCTGGATTCTTCCTGCCATGGCTATATCAATCATATGGCGGAGACGACCGAATATTCTCACAACCTGATCGAGTCCCAATACGAAGCCTTCCTGATGGAGATAGATAAGATCGATCCTCTGCAGATAGACCGGGGCATCCTGATTGATCCTTCCATGCAGACGGCAGAGATCATCTCCCGCTTCTTCTCCTTCACATCGAAGCAGGTGCTGAAGACACTAAAGGGGCAGCAGACAACTCTGCATCTGTTCTATTCCCCCAGAGAGATCAAGAAGAAGGTCCTCCAGACCTTAATCGATCAGCTTGGCATCAAGGGCAGCTTCGGCGATCTCTTCCTGGATGCAGATGCCATTCCCGCCTGCCGCGAGATGTGTGAGGAGATTCAAAGGATGCAGAGTCACGCGCTGAGCATTTACCCGTTCCTTGCAATGAATCTGACGGCCTATCTGACCGGAAGAGCGGACCTGGAAGAGTACTTCCTTCACGATTTCGAGGGCAACGTCCTCGAGCCACAGAGAGGTGTATGATATGTCTGAGAATAAGAAGTTCAAGCTGACCACCCTGGAGATCTCCTGGATCTTGTATGATGTTGGCAATTCTGCCTTCACGATGCTGGCCTGTTCCCTGATTCCCATCTGGTTTAAGGCGCTTGCGATCGGCACGAATCCGGGTCAGATTACCTCAGACCAGGCGACCGCTTACTGGGCACTGGCTACCTCTGTCATCACCATTATCGTTGCCGTTCTCGGTCCGATCTTCGGTGTATTCACCGACCGCAAGGATAAGAAGAAGATCTTCTTTACAACTTCTGTCGCCATCGGCTGCATCGGCTGTATCCTCAGCGGATTTCTGACCGGATGGTTCCTCTTCCTGGTCGTATTCGTGCTGACCAAGATTTCCTATGCGACTTCTCAGATCTTCTATGATTCCATGCTGAACGATGTAACGACCGAGGAACGCATGGATGAGGTCTCCTCCTATGGATTCGCCTGGGGCTATCTTGGTTCCTGTGCTCCCTTCCTGGTCGCTCTGATTGCCTATGTTCTGGGTCCTGATATGGTGGGACTTCTCCCCGGCAATCTCTCCAAGATCATCGGATTCAGCGTCACTGCGATCTGGTGGTTCGTGGTTACGATCCCTCTGCTGAAGAATTACAAGCAGATCTACTATGTAGAATCCGAGAAAGGAGCCATCGGTCATGTCTTCCGACAGATCGGATCTACAATCTGCAAGATCGTAACGAAGGACAAGAAGATCATGTTCTTCCTTCTTGCCTTCTTTCTCTATATCGATGGCGTAGGAACCATCATTGATAACTGCATCAATGTAGGAACTGACCTTGGACTGAATACAGTAGGTCAGGTGATCACCCTGCTGATCACGCAGGTCATCGCCTTCGCCTTCTCTCTGGTATTCGCCCGCTTCTCAAGAAAGTACAGGACCGTTACTCTGATCAAGGTCTGCATCGTAGGCTACTTCTTCGTATGCCTGTATGCGCTGACCCTGCACTCTCTGATCGGTTTCGCCTTCCTGGCTCTGGGTGTCGGTATGTTCCAGGGATCCATCCAGTCCCTGTCCCGCAGTTACTTCGCCAAGATCATCCCTCCGGAGAATTCCGGAGAGTACTTCGGCATCTATGATATCTTCTCGAAGGGAGCTTCCTTCCTGGGCTCCGGTGTTCTTGCCGCGGTTAAGCTTCTGGGCGGCAGCATCAATATCGCGGTAGCCTCTCTTGCCGTATTCTTCGCTCTGGGATACCTCTTCCTGATGATTGCTGACCGCACACCGGAGAGGGCTGCGTAAGATCTGATATGAAAACCGTCCCTGAGATCATGTTCCTCATGATCTCAGGGACGGTTTTTCTGCTTTGGGATAGCTTCCGGCTATCCCTTCTTTCTTGATTTCTCGATTTTGGATAGTTGAAATCTATCCCTTTTCATCGAATTCCGATATCAGGGATATCTGCGTCCCAGATGATTACCATCCTGCTCAGACGCTGCCACGGTTCGCTCCATCAATTCTTTCAACCGGGTGAGAAATCAGATTCCTATGAAAGCAATCCCCGCATCACATCCGTCAACGAGGTTCCCGATTCCTTAACCATAAAAGAAGCTGTGAAGACTCCATCATCTTCACAGCTTCTCTTACTATCCTATCCGAACACCGGCTTATCCAAATATCAACTTATACGAATACCATCTGCACCAGTGCCATATAGCACAGGGTTCCTCCGAGAATCGACAGCAGCGTGTTATGCTTCCACTTATGCAGAATCACCACGAAGATGACCGAGATGATATCCGGCAGCCCGTGGGAGGGTCCTAACAGATCCAGGCTCTTCAGACAATAGACCACCAGCATAGCCATCACTGAGTAGGGCAGCAGGTCAGCAAGCCCCAGAATGACCTTCGGAGTGTTCTTCGAGAAGAGCAGGAAGGGCAGGAAGCGGATCAGCATGGTCATGCCTGCCATCACAGCAATCAGGATCAGAGAATGTGCTGCATCGATCATGCCTTCTCACCTCCCATCTTCAGAAACTTCTGCATAGCAAGAAGTCCCACAGTAATCAGGACCATGGAGGGAATCAGGAAGCTGTCGCTGCCGAAGATCAGCAGACAGATCACCGTCACTACAAGCCCCCAGAGTGCCGGCAGATGATTCTCTGCCTTCTCCCACTGGTCCACAAAGATAACAACGAAGAGGGCTGTCATAGAGAACTCCACGCCCTTAGAGTTGAAGGCCAGATTGTTGCCGAGCAGTGCACCAATCGTACTGCCGCCTACCCAGTAGCATTGATTCATGAAGGTCAGCAGGATATCGAAGTTCCTGCGATCCACCGTATCAGGTAATTCCGGATCCGAGCAGAGGATCGAATAGGTCTCATCTGTCAGCCCGAAGATCAGATAGGGCTTGCGCCAGCCCATATCCTTATACTTCTCCAGCATCGATACACCATAGAAGAGGTGGCGCGCATTCACCATCAGAGTCATAAGAGCTGCCGAGATCACGGAGACACCGCCGGTCAGCAGATCAACTCCCACATACTGCATGGATCCTGCAAAGATAAAGATGCTCATCAGAGTGGCCCACCAGAAGGCATACCCCTGGGCACTCAACAGAATGCCGAAGCCGATTCCCAGCACATTATAGCCTGCCATCACCGGCAAGGATGCGATGAAAGCACACTTCAAAGTATCACGATTCATAGCTGCTCCCCTCAAGACTCCCATCAATATCCGGCGAAGATTCTGCAATCGGCGGATCCGGCTTGCACTGCCCGCAATATCTTTCGAATTACGGTATATCTTCACTGAACGATATCTCATCGAGCAAACCCTTCCTCTGAGAGTCAACGTATTCATTGTAAAGAAGACCGAAGGGAAAAGCAAGCAGCTTTTCGTCATAAGGCCGATGGTCCCTTGTCCACCCGGTTAAAAAAGACAGGGGGAAAGCCGGCGGCTTCCCCCTCTTTCTTAATCATCATAGGACTGCAGCAGGGAATACTTGAAGATCACATTCCCCTGCAGATCCATCCAGGTACAGCTCTGATCGTCGGTAACCATCATAAGCTGATTGTAGATCGCCGGTGTATCGCGGAAGCTCCGGCTGCACTGCTGCTCAAGGGAAGCCGCACCATCGTCATCGAAGGTCACCTTATAGACCTCCACCCTATTATCTGCCACCGTCCGGTAGAGCCAGCACTGTCCAGTGAAGGGATCTTCTCCCAGAGAGACGAACTGACTGTGATCCAGCAGCTTCTCCAGTGTATTGGGGTCATAGACATCGGTATAGTAGTCTGATGCATAATTGCTGATCTGCAGCAGGCGGTTATCGGTATCCATCTCCTCGGAACCTGCCTTGAAGACGCCATAGATGCCAAGATTCTCTGCATCATCCAGTGTCAGTTCCGCGCCGGTCAGCAGATTCTTCACGGTCATCTGATCCCCGTTCTGCGAGTAGATCAGATTCGTATCATAGACGGTCGTCTCGGTACCGATATCCAAGGTCTTCAGAAGATTGCCTTCGGCATCGTAGATCTCGGCCGTCTCCTTCGACTCATCATAATTATCGATTTCGTAACCATTATCCTGTACCGTAAGAGAGTACTCTCCAGACAGACTCTTCAGAACATGACCTTCCAGATCAATCAGTTCCACCGTCATAGCATCCTCATCCCAGAGATAAGCACTGGCCAGACCACACGCCCCGAAGTCGCCGATTGAATCGTAAGTACCCGATGCGATGATCCAGCGCCCCTCGCTGTCGATCACACCGCACCGTTCCTCTGCCGAGGCACTCGCAGCAGCTCTTCCCTGATGGAAGCCTTCGGCGTAACCGTAAGGTCCGAGCACCAGATTGCCCTGCAGATCCATATAGTAGTAACCATCCGACAGGCAGATGATGAAGAGATCTTCACTGTAGGAGATACTTCCCACGGTCTCTTCACAGATGCGGTCCTTCCAGGGCATCTGATCCGAATCGAAGATCACCTTCCCGCCTTCTCCCAGAATAATAAAGGAATCTGCACCATAGGCATCCGCCAGCATAAGCCCGAAGGGTCCTACCTGATAATAGCCATAGTCCTGTGCGGACACATAAGAACCGTCCACACTCGCAATCGTATATCTCCAGAGATAGCGATCATCATCGTATTCCGAGTTCGGATTCTTCTCACAGCGCCCAAGCAGCCAGTAAGGAGCATAGACATAGGAATCAGAATTATAGTCATACGCACTCGCATACTTGACACTCGCATAGGTCGGATCCGCAATGATACATCCCATCCCATCCATCATGCCGTAGAGGTAGCCGCTCACACCACTGTAGCCACTCTCTTCACTGGAATACAGGACACTGCCGATGAAGGGATAGATGGCGCCATAGTCATCGGATGCCGTAAGATTGGGAATCGTATCCTCTGACTTTCTCGTATAGAGCGTGCCCTGCGCTTCTCGCTCGATCGTCTCAAGATCCATCACAGAGACATACCCCTGCTCCGCCACAAGCTTCTGACCGGAAGGGCTGACCATCCAGTCATAGAGGATCCGGGCCGGACTCCCCTCCTTCTCCGCTGCGTTAATGACGCAATAGTAGGCATTCGTGTGTGGATACTTCCCGCTGCGGATCGTCTCATCCTGCGGCTCCACGCCGTCTACGGAGATGATCTTCAGGCCATCCGCCATCCGCATATCATTCGCATAATAGTAAACCGAATAGCCGATGGCATCCGCCGAATTATCGTAGCTGCGTACCGCCTCCATGAGTTCACCCATACTTGAGATCAGGTACTCTGTCGGCGCTTCTGCCATCGCAAGATCGCCCATCACGAGCTTCTCCATCAATGCCTGAGAGCCGGAGCCGGAATTCCTCTGAAATGCTCGAATCGGCAGGTCTTCCCCTCCGACCTCCTTCCAGTTGGTGATCTCACCGGAGTAGATACCGCGAATCTGTTCTGTGGTCAGGTTATCGACCGGATTCTCCGCATTGACCACGAAGACCAGAGCCTCCGTAGAAATGGCTTCCATATCAAAGGAGAATCCCTGCTCCTCCGCCTCATCGAAGACTGCGGCATTGGGTTCACTGGCAAGCAGCAGCTGACACTCTCCCCACATCAGATTGCGATAAGACTGCGTAGTCTTATTAAAGCTGATCAGGTCTGCCACATCTTCCTCTGACTCACCCAGAAGCTTCGCTGCCACAGCAGTACCCAAAGGGGCCAGAGAGGTCGAGCCATCCATCACGGGCAGAGTCTCTCTGGTAAAGGAGGGCAGATCCTCCTCCGCGGCAGCTTGCTCTGTCTCTTCCGCTTCCGTCTCCACCGGCATCGCTGTTGGCTCCGATCCAGGCTCCGGCTTCGATGACTTCGCTCCGCAGCCGACAAGCGCCAGCGTCAGTGACATAATTACCAGTACAGTCAGATATCTCTTCATAGACATCTCCCCTTCCCTATCTTCTCACATACATAAATTCAGAAACGTATACACGTTCTCATATATAGATTAACAGAGAATCTTCCTCCTGAATACCTACTTTTTTTCTTAAGATATAACATCGGTTCCATTGAGTGAGATGCGGCTTTGTGCTCCATGTCCTTACGCCCGCAGATGTCAGACGAGCGAGCTCGTCTGACTCCTGCCGGGCTTTGCAGCAAAAACGACCCTGCGGGAGCCGCAGAGTCGTCTTTCTTATCCTATCATACCGTGAATCTCTGTCTCTTACAGACCAAGAGCGATGGCAACGATCGTACCCATATAGTTACCGATCACATAGCCCAGAGTACCAATCAGCATCGCGGGACCAACCAGAGCCGTCCATCCCTGAGAGATGGCCATGCCGGCTGCCGTTGTAGGACCACCGATGTTGGCATTGGAAGCGATGATCGCATCCTCCAGATTGAACTTGAGGAGCTTCGCACAGATAAAGCAGAAGAGCATGTTGCAGATGACCATGATTGCGGTCAGAACCAGCAGCAGAGGGCTCTTAGTCACTACCGTATAGATATTCGCAGGAACACCGATAACGAACAGGAAGAGGTAGATCAGATAAGTACCAACCTCCTGAGAACCGTGCAGAGCTTCCACCTTGTCGGGAGCACCGGTAGCTACGATTACAGACAGGGTCGTGATCCATACATACTGGCTTCCAAGGAAGCGAACTACAAAGTTCATCACAGGACCGGTAATCTCGAAACCGCTGAAGAGTCCGGCAATCAGTCTTGCCAGGAATACGATGGTAACCGCATAAGCTACATTCAGAGCAATATCCTTGAGAGAGATATCCTTTCTGGACCAGAAGGCCGCTGCCTGCGTCTGGGCAGCTTCCTTACCTGCACCGGACTCCACCTCATCGATCAGAGGATGCGCAAACTGTGCGCGGAAGAAGCGGGAACCCGCGAAAGCGATCAGAACGAAGAAGTATCCCGCCATCAGCAGGTTATCAGCTACGGTAGCTGCCGCAGTCACATCCTCACCGGCTGCATACTGGGAAGCCATGGCAGCAAAGTTCACACCGCCGCCGATATAGGAACCGGTCATCATAGAAGCGACACGCGCCAGATCCTCAGCGTTGCCGAAGGGCCCCTTCAGCAGGTTGTAAGCCAGGAATGCTCCGACAGTCGTACCGACAGCACCGACCAGGAAGATGACCAGCATACGTCCGGTCTCCTTCCAGATCCTCTTCAGGTTGCACTGAAGAAGCAGCATGGGAATTGCCATGGGAACAATAACGCCCCATACAATATCATCATAGAGCGTACAGCTGGTGGGAATCACACCAACATTGGCAAGGACCATAGCGAACAGCAGCGCAATGATCGCGCCGGAGATTCTGGACGCCCAGTCGTACTTCTGCTCCAGCCAGATAGCCAGGAATACGCCAAGGCACATCACAGCAAGCAAGCCCCAGGTATCGTCGGCAGCAATCAGGGATTCACGACCTACCAGGCCCATCCACAATTGACTAAACATAGATTTTCCTCCTCTTTCTTTCCGAGAACAGTTACGACAGAATCGCATCCATAGATCAAAACCGCTCTCTTCTTTATCATTTTTGATATATTTCGATATTATAAACGTTAATTCTGCCCACGTCAATCCACTAATGTAGAATCCCATCACAAATATATGCTGATTTTCAGAAAAACTTATTTCCCGATTGTCACAATTCTTATGTATCTTTGCCATACTAAACGTGATAGAATCGAGCCGAACGTGAGGGCTGCCCCTCATCGTCACTATTATCCAATCAGAGGTACCCTATGAATATCTTAGTCGGACAGTCCGGCGGTCCAACCGCCGTCATCAACGCTTCCCTCTTCGGTGTCATTGCCGAAGGTCTGGCTTCCTCCCGCATCGACACGGTCTACGGCATGGTTCACGGCATCGAAGGATTCCTGAATGGCCAGATCGTCAACCTGACTGAGTATGCGCAGTCCGTGCGCATCGATCTTCTTAAGTCCACACCGGCTTCCTTCCTGGGTAGCTGCCGCTATAAGCTTCCCGAAGACCTGAACTCCCCTGTGTATCCCGAGCTCTTCGCACGTTTTGCGAAGATGCAGATCGATGCCTTCTTCTATATCGGAGGCAATGACTCCATGGATACTGTAGATAAGCTGAGCCGCTACGCAGAGACGATTCAGTCCCCGATCCGCATTCTCGGCATCCCCAAGACCATCGACAATGACCTGGTACTGACGGATCATACCCCGGGCTTCGGCTCCACCGCCAAGTATGCGGCAGCCACCGTCCGCAATATCATCTGGGATGCCGGCGTCTATGACCATCCGGTCGTTACTATCGTGGAACTCATGGGCCGCAATGCCGGCTGGGTCACCGCCGCAAGCGTTCTGGCGAGAACGAAGCACGACCGCAACCCCTACCTGATCTACCTGCCGGAAGTCAACTTCGACACAGAGCATTTCCTCGAAGATGTGAAGGAAGCCCTGCAGCAGACCAACTCCCTGGTCGTCTGCGTATCCGAGGGACTTCACGATGCCGAGGGCCGCTTCCTATGTGAGTCCGCAGGCGAAGCCGTACTCGACCAGTTCGGTCACAAGATGATGACCGGCTGCGGCAAGATCCTGGAACAGATCGTGCGCGACCGCATCGGCTGCAAAGTCCGCTCCATCGAGATCAACCTGCCGCAGCGCTGTTCCGGCGCGATGTCTTCCCTGACAGACACCACCGAGGCCGAGACTGCCGGCCGCTATGCTGTGCAGGCCGCCATCCTGGGGAGCACCGGATGCATGGTCTCCTTCCACAGAGCCCCCGGCGAAGCTTACGCTGTGACATGTGAGCTGATTCCCGTTGGAGATGTCTGCAACAAGGAGAAGAAGTTCCCCCTCGAATGGATCAAGAACGGGAATGACATCGACGAGGCCTTCCTCTCCTACGTTCTCCCCTTGATTCAGGGCGAGACTCCCATCACCTATGAGAACGGACTCCCTAAACTGCTGACACCCATCTATATGAAGTAATGCACCTGAGATTCCCCGGGAATTCACTGGCGCCAAGATCCATTGCACGTTATAATAGGAATAAATTCCCTCCGGGGAGATATTCTCTACAGAAAGTCGAGGCTCGATCCTATGTTACTCCACTTCGGCAAGACCAAGAAGAACCAACCGACCCCCTACGACTCCAAGACCTGGAAGCCTGCCCTCCGCTGCAGCATCTGCACGGGAGAACAGACGGCAGGATTCCGGAACCTTGCGTCAGGGCATTTTCGGGAAGAGTGCCTGATCCGAACACCTGAGGACCTGAAGGAATTCATGGATAAGTACGGAATCCGTGAAGAAGATATCGAGAAGTTCTATTAAAAATCACATTCCGGCAAACCATCTTCACAGAATACGAAGGACGGAGGCTCCTCGAGAGGATCCTCCGTCCTTCTTTGTATGTGACTGATCACATGGTTCTGTGGTTGGATTCTATGGTCTGCTTCATCCTCGATAGCTCAGGCAGCACCGTAAGCAGCATCGTGATAAAGCAGCAGCTGCCGCCCACGAAGTTGGATACAGGCTCGGCGATGAACACACCATCCACGCCCATGCCGAAGAGGTAGGGAAGCATATAGGTCAGGGGAACCACCATCACTACCTTGCGGAAGAGGCTGAAGAAGATGGCGTGATTCTTCTTATTGAGCGCCTTGAAGGTCGTCTGTCCACTGTACTGGAAGGACTGGAAGATGAAGGCGAAGAAGTAGAGGTGCAGGGGACGCACCGCAAGCTCCTGCAGCGTAGGGTCCGAGGTGAAGATACCGATCAGGAAGCGGGGCTGCCACTCGATGAAGAGCCACATGAGAAGAGTGTATCCAATCGCCATCATGGACATGATCCGGATGGCCTTCTTCACCTCATCCGGCTTCTGAGCACCATAACTGAAGCTGATGACCGGGGAAGAACCGTCGGCGATGGCCATGATCGGAGTGTCCAGGATCTGACGCACCGAATTGACGATAGTCATAACAGACACATACATCGCGCCGCCCACCGCCATCAGGACCTGGTTGCAGGCAATCGATACCAGAGAGTTCGTCACCTGCATGATAAAGGGCGCCATACCGAGACCGATGATATCCTTCGCATGCGGGAAGATGGCTGTCGATGATTCTTCTCCTGTGGGAATCTGCAGTTCCCTGCGCAGACGAAAGTCATTCTGAGGGCCGAGCAGAAAACGAAGCACGAACAGAGCCGACAGGATCTGTGCAATCACCGTAGCGATCGCCGCGCCGCTGACTCCAAGACCCAGCACAAAGATCAGGATCGGATCCAGAATCAGGTTGGACACTGCACCGATCAATACTGTCATCATGCCAAGGGTCGCGAAGCCCTGGGCATTGAGGTAGGGATTCATACCGGTACTGAGCATCGCCGCCACCGTGCCAATCAGATAGATGCGCAGATAAGGCACAGAATAGATCAGTTCCTTCTCCGTCGCTCCGAAGATGCGGAGGATCTGCGGGGCCAGAAGTTCTCCCACCACCATGATGATCAGACCCGTCAGGATCTCCAGTCGAAATGCACTGTTCAGGATGGATGCAGCCTTCCCGGGATTCCTGCGGCCGTTCTCCATCGCAAAGAGCGGGGATCCGCCCAGACCAAACATGTTGGTGAATCCCGTCACCAGAATGATGACAGGGAAGCACAGGCCCACTGCGCCAAGAGCTGCCGTTCCTACCGCGGGAATACGGCCGATGAAGATACGGTCCACGATATTATAGAGAAGACTGATCACCTGAGCTACCAGCAGCGGCAAGGCCGTGCGGAGGATATTCTGGGTGATTCTGCCATTGGAGAAATCTACCTTTTTCATAAACTTCTATACTCCCATCTTCTCTGCTCTGCGCTCAAGCCAGGGCACGAGGATCAAGGCTGCAAGGATCGCTGCCACCGAGATCGCAGCAAAGGCAAGGTAGCCTGCAGTGTAATCCTTCATGTCTGCAATGCGGCCGATCAGCACCGGTCCTGCCGTCATGCCAAGTCCGTAGATAGCCTGGAAGAGTCCCATCGCCGTCGACTTGCTCTTCATCGGCACCGTGCGGATGGCCATCGCCATCAGGAGAGACATCAGAATGATATTGCCCACGCCGCCGATGATCTGCGCTGCGTACAAAAACCAGATATTCGGTCCCAGACCTACAAGCAGGCAGGAAACCGCGAAGCAGGCAAAGCCCGCCGCTACCGCGCAGGTATTGCTCACCTTCTTTACGAAGTTCCTGCCAATCCAGGCGCCAAAAACAACCTGAACGATCGTAAAGAGAGACGTGTTGATGCCGATCTCCAGCCGGCTGGCACCAAGCATCTCCGCCACACTCGAGGTAAAGGAGAATACCGTACCCTGCGTGATCATCTGCAGCAGGATTGCAAATCCTGCAGGGATCAGCACACCGGGATTGCGGAAGGTCTCAAGCAGCGCAGACACCTTCATAGGTTCCTTCTTAATCGGAACATCCTTCAGCTGCAGGGCAAGCACGATTGCAATGACACCCACCACAAAGCTGACTACCAGGGGATAGCGATAACCGAAGAGGGTCGCAACCAGGGTTCCGAAGGCGAAGGCAATCAGCTTACCGGCATTGTTATATACATTGATGTTGGTCATCGCCGTGACGCCCTCTGAGGGGTCATAGTAGGCCGAGTAGAGGACAGAGAAGGCCAGCCAGGTGGATGCTGCTATGCCGGCGAGGAAGCGGCAGAACACGATAAACCAGGCCGACTGTGCGAAGATCAGGCCGAATGAGGACACGGTAGTAAAGACCGTACCCATAATCACTACTCTGCGGTAGCCGCTGGTCACGTCCGTTGCGATGCCAAGCGGAATACGCACGAACATCTGCGTCATACCATAAGTACCGGTCATGATGCCGATCGCCGATGCGCCGAATCCCAGCATCTTCAGATAAGGCGTAAAGTAGGGTACGTGGGCATACTCCGAAGCCCAGAAAAACATAACAACGAGACCCAGGAGCTGCCTGGATCTCTGCATCGAAGTCTTATTGCTCATCATTCTTAAGAATCAAACTCCGGATTCTCTGCGCTGAAGGTCAGGTTCAGCTCCTTGATCACGAACTCCTCCTTGTCAGCGAAGTAGTCCAGATTGGCCTGCAGAGCCTCCCAGATCTCCTCCAGAGTAGGAGTACCGCCGAAGAACTTCTTGGGCTCTGCTCTCCAGTACATATCGTCATTCGCCAGATCATCCTCGAAGTAATGATTCAGCTGTACGATATAGATCATGCGCTCCGTCTTGAAGCGCTGAGGCTTGTGAGTCACCTTCACGACCCAGTCATCCACGGGAGAAGACTGATAGAACTCCTTCACGTGATGATCTTCCAGCTTCATAATATTGTCATAGTCTTCCTGCGTGAAGACCTGCTTGATAATAGGATCAATCGTCATGTCATATCCTCCTTCTGATACCGATTCGACGAGTACCGTCGAATTGCCACCTAATATTGTAACAGGATACGCAAACAAATACAAGTGCAGGTATAGAAAGAGGCAGAGCCCCGGCCACCATGCAGCCAGAACTCTGCCTCCTTAGAATACTTATGCTTCGAGAAGCTTCTCTACGCTTGCCAGCTTTACTGCCAGAACGAACAGATCTGCGGCCTGTGCAAGTTCTGCAGGTGCGGGATAGGTTGGTGCAATACGAACATAGCGGTCTTCGGGATCCTTACCGTAAGGGAACTCGGAACCTGCACCGGTCATCACAACGCCGGCTTCCTTGCACAGGGCAACCGTACGCTTCGCACAGCCCTCCATGCCGCAGTAGGAGATGAAGTAACCGCCCTTAGGGTTCGTCCAGGTGCCGACGCCGGTCTCACCAAGCTCGCGCTCCAGCACGTCAAGAACAGCCTGGAACTTGGGACGCATCACAGCAGCCTGCTTCATCATATGAGCCATCATGTGTTCCTTATCCTTCAGGAATGCCACATGGCGGATCATGTTCAGCTTGTCATAGCCGATCGTCTGAACGCCCATATACTTCTTCTGCTCCGCAAGATTGGCAGGGGAGGCTGCGAATACGGAAATGCCCGCGCCGGGGAAGGTAACCTTCGAGGTCGATGCGAACTCATATACCATATCGGGGTTGCCGGCCTTCTCACACTCAGAGATAATGTCAAGGATCTGCGGCTGATCATCCTCGTAGAGATAGTGTACCACGTAGGCATTGTCCCAGAAGATACGGAAGTCCTTCGCGGCAGGCTTCAGAGCAGCCATTCTCTTCACGGTCTCATCAGAGTAGACAACACCGCAGGGATTGGAGAACTTGGGAACGCACCAGATACCCTTGATGGAAGCATCCTCTGATACCAGTTTCTCTACCATATCCATGTCGGGGCCTTCTTCTGTCATAGGGATATTAATCATCTGAATCCCCATCGTCTGGGTAATGCGGAAGTGACGGTCATAGCCGGGAACCGGACAGAGGAACTTCACTTCGGGAAGCTTGCACCAGGGAGTCTCACCCATGATACCGAAGAGCATCGCACGTGCAATCACATCATACATCAGGTTCAGGCTGGCATTGCCGCCTACGATCACTCGATCTGGGGTGGTACCGATCATATCCGCCATCAGCTTCTTCGCTTCGGGGATACCATCCAGAATACCATAGTTGCGGGCATCGACGCCTGCTGCAGTCTTCGCATCGATATTATTCAGCAGTTCCATCGACAGATCCAGCTGCTCAGCGCCGGGCTTACCTCTGGACATATCGAGCTTCAGCCCCTTGCCCTTCACATCTTCATAAGCCTTCTGTAACTCTGTATGCAGTACCTGCAGTTCTTCTTTGGACATTGCCTGATAAGACTTCATAATCATGTCTCCTTCTATATCTCTGAATTTTATATATTCATATTAAAAATGTCACAATTCTTCACTTGTAATATCATCGTTACAAATCTAACACTTTTTCATGCAAAAATCAAGGTACAATCCCGTACAAACTTTCAACAAAACAAATAACTGTCATAATCAGATTTTATGATTATCCAAATCAGGGCATAGAGACCTGTTTGTATCTTTCTATGGCCCGGAAAAAATTATGAAGCATTTATAATCTACTAGTTTATACTTTCTTTATAATCTGAGTAATTATTTAGAATTATCTAATTATTTTGACACAACCCATTCACAATTCCGAAATATACTGGTATCATCAGAAAGAGTAAAGAACCACTTCAAGTGAAGTGTACTATATATTGTTACATTTTCTCCTCTTTCGTTATTATGACGACGGCAGCCGCAAGGCTGTCCGACAATCTCCTACTATTTGTAGTTTAACAATACCCCCAACCTAAAGGAAGAAGTCATCTGCGGATGGCTTCTTTCTTTTTTATCCAATTTATCCCAAAATCATAAATCCATCTTATCCTTTTGTGTAATTTTATAGTCTGTTTGGAACTTTTTTGTGATTTAGCTTGACTTTGAAGAAAACCTGATGCATAATAGCATCATCGCGTTGCGATATTGAATTTTTGAATATTTACTTTCTTTTGCGGAGAAGGAGGAAGAAAAGGAGTCATCTGCTATGCAGTTGATTCCTTTTCATTTTTCAGGGTGACAAGTGGAATCGAGTAGGAGGGGATTCTCCCCTCCTACCCGGGCCCCTAAGCGGACATTCCG